>TARA_B110000263_G_scaffold25553_1_pt1 | contig 15230 bp, 13 predicted proteins | sample TARA_B110000263 | Tara Oceans TARA_B110000263 (sample SAMEA4397730) | marine metagenome | biome: Polar Biome; feature: [MES] marine water layer (ENVO:01000295) within the mesopelagic zone...; material: water (ENVO:00002006), including particulate matter (ENVO:01000060) such as......
AAATCATTATCAATAATATTTAAATCAAATTTATATAATATTTTCCCTCTATCACCTGCAATATATGTAGGTATTCTTGAACCTCCATCTGATGATCGAGTCCTTCCTCTACTACTTAAAATCATATCTAACTCAAAATCATTATTATAAAGTCTTGTTAAATCCTGTTGAGTGGCATTAAATAAAAGTATAACAATATCACTTTTACTATTTATTTCATTTAATATATTCCGAAGAGATGCTATCGGATCTAAAATTTCAATTTCATTATTATCAAAAACAGATGTTAACCCAATCACACCAACTCTAATATTATTTGATTTTAGAATTGTATATGGCTCAAATATTAATTCACCTGATTTATTAGCTATATTACAAGAAAGAAAGGGGAAATTTGATTTTTTATATTGTGATAAAACAAAATCAAGTCCACCAGCAAAATCTTTTGAACCTAATGAAAAGGCATCACAACCCATTTCATTAAAAGAATCTATTATAATTTCTGCATTAATTCTAGCAACATCTAAAGTTACACCTGGATCTAGAACATTTTTTTTAAATAATAAATCACCTGCATCTAAAATTAATGGGTTAATTCCTTCATTGTTCAATTGTTCTAATATAGTTGCTTTTCGAGCAAGACCGCCCAATGGTTTTTTCTTTCAACCACATGGATCTACTTCACCATGAACATTTGTAGTTCCAATAATTGTTAGAACATTATTACCAATTGATTCTTGAGCAGACAAAAAACAAAACAGAAATAATATATATATCATTTTTAACATTTTAGTTATTTTTTGAATTAATATTTATATATAAACTTATCCCTAAATAGATACTATCAACAAATATTCTTTTTAACATATTTTTCCTTAATCCAGCATCATCCAAATTAGAGGCATTTAAATCAAAACAACCACAATCAGTATTAATACCTCTAAGTATAGCCTGAGATAAAATAAAAATAAACCATATTAATAAAACTATTGATATAAAAGATGCTCCATTTAAATTAAAATTAAAAATAAGACATACTCCAATAATCAATTCAAGCCACGGAATAAATAGAGCAAATAAATTATTAAACAAGGTTGGAGTAATATGATAATTATCTATTAAGTTAGAAAAACTTATAGGATCTATAATTTTATCAATACTAGCAAATATAAATACACATCCTAAAACAAGCCTTCCAAGTAATTTTAAATTAATATTTTTAAATAAATTAATCATTTTTAACAGGGTATCCATTATCTAACCACTCTGGGATTCCTCCTTCATATATCAATATTTTTTTTATCCCTAATTCATTATATAGATAGAAACCTAAATCTTCACTTAAACTACACCCGTGTCCACTACAATAGATTAAAAAAATTGTATTCGAAAAAGATTTATTTTTAATTTTATCGATACTTTTACTTATGTATAACTTCCCATCTAATAGACTTATATAAAGTAAAGAACCTTCTATATCTATCTCCATATTAAAATCTTCTTCTAATTCAATTAAATATTTTAAATCATTATCACTAACGATTTGCTCTATTAGATCATAAGGTATATTTATTGATGATAATATATGTTCATCATTGTATGATTCTATATCTCTAGCATCAATAAAAGTAACTATATTATTATCATATAACATCTTTGAAGTTTTCAGATCTATGAGAGTAGGTGATTTTAAACTATTAACTAGAGAATACAAGCTATCTAATTCACTAACATCCTGGCTAACTTCTTGCAATTTTGTTTTTTTTAACAGAGGATAATCTTCTAAAAATAAATATCTTAAAAATGATAATAGTAGAGAAATAGTTATTATTTGAATTATATCTTTATAATTAATCTTCATAAATCTAAATTATTCTAAGTCTAAATTTAATAAATAAAAGCTTTTTCTTTGAGAACTATTCAATAAAAAATAAATTAAGGCTTGTTATAGTTGGCTTTTTAAGGGGATATAGCTCAGCTGGGAGAGCGCTTGAATGGCATTCAAGAGGTCAGCGGTTCGATCCCGCTTATCTCCACTTTAAAATTTAATAGGAGTATTTATTTATGTTAAGTATGTCAAAATTAAGAGATAATTCAAAATGGATTTTATGGACCTTACTATTCTTTTTTGTAGCTAGTATGACTGTTGGAGGTTTGGTAGGAGGAGCTAATATTCTAGGCACAATTCAAAGTTTTTTTGGTAAGGTAGATACTAGCCTTTACGTTGGAAAGATAGGTAATGAAAACATACCTATTTCTTACTTTTTAAATGAAAGACAAATACAATTGAATAGATTTCGTCAACAAGGCAGGAATATAGATTCTAGAACTGAACAAAATGCAAGCGATTTTGCGTGGAATAATATCATTGAAAGAAAAATCAAAGATCAAAAAATAGAAGAATTAAATATGCAAGTTCAATCTGATGAAATTTATAATTTTTTACTTTTAAGTCCTCCCATAGCATTCCAAAACAATCTCAAGGAATTAGGACTATTCCAAGATAAAGAAGGAAATTTCGATTTAGATTCTTATCAGTATTCAGTTAGAAATGGGGACCTACCAGATACTTCAAAAAGCTTATTATTAACCTGGGAAAATTATTTAAAAACGTATTTATCTGATAGAAAACTACAAAGTTTTTTTAATAATCTAAATAGTATTTCTGATTATGAAATTGAAAATAATTATAAATTAAATAATATTAATTGTAGCATAGATATTTTGAGTATTAAAGTTAATGATATTGATGACTCTCTTTTAATAATTAGTAACGATGAAATATTAGAAAAATATAATCTTGATAAAGAAGAAAAATATAACAATCCAGCATCTATTACTGTTCAATATGTTCTTTGGGAAAATCTCAACTCATCTGATTTTGACTCACTTCAAATAATTGATATGCAAGATAGCCTACTTCAATTATCAATTGATTTCTCATCTGATGCTCAAATGACTTCTTTTGAAGATACAATAGAAGAATATAATATTAGTAAAATTGATACAATTAAAATAACTGAAGATTTTAAAAATAATTCAGGAATTCCATTTCAAATGGGATCAATTAGACAAGCAGTAAGGTTTGCATTTGATAATAAGACTGGAAATACTTCAGATTCATTCCAAACAGATAGCGGTTTATCTGTATTTAATATTTTAAATTCAAATGAAAGTTTTTATACCGAATTAGATGAAGTAAAAAGTAGCATAGAAAGAAGTTTAAAAAGAGACAAAAAACAAGAATATTCTTACAACTTATTAAATAGCATTGATTATAAATCAGAAAACTGGAAAACAATAGCTGATGATAATAATTTAATTACATATTCTAAAAACATATCATCAACTATAGGAGGAAGTTTCCAAACAATTGGTAAAAATAATTCTTTAATTAGCCATTTAAATTCAATGAATATAAATGAATTGACTGAAGTTATAAAATCATCAAGCAATGTTTTTGTAGTGAAATTATTAGAAAAAGATGGTTTCAATGAAGATGAATTTAGTAGAATACTTGATTCATTAAGGACTGAATCTATAATTAGAGGCAGAAATAAAGTATATAATCAATGGCTAAATAGTGAAAAAGATAATTTAGATGTAATTGATTTAAGATCTAAAATATTTTAGTTCTCTATATCAGAAATAGATGTATTATTAACAAAGACGTACTCATCAATATCTAATCCCCATCGTTGCATATATTTCTCAATATCAGATATATTGAATTTTCTTTCATTTACCTGCAATACAACAGTCTGTGTTAATACAGATCCATCTACATAATCAATATGTGATTTTCGTCTGAATTCATTTCTTAAATTTTTATCTATATCCTCTTCTTTTAAATTAGATATCTTTAGAATGACATTAGTGTTTTTAGGGTATTTATTTTTATCACTCAGAAGCAAGAACAAAGATAAAAATAATATAGGGACAATTAAGTATTTCATTTAATATATTTACTTATATAAGATATATATAATTAAAGAATAATACAACAATTACTTAAAGTAAATTATGAAGTGTTTAGCTTTTAACTGATTTTATACCGCTTCTAGTATCAACAGAATTCAATACTATCATACCTATAAAAAATAATACAGCTAACATTAATAGTGATAATCTCATATTATTTGTATAATCAATAACTAATGTAAAAAGAAGAGGTCCTAAAAAAGCCGTTGCTTTTCCTGAAAAAGCAAAAAATCCATAAAATTCATTTTCTTTACTTTCTGGAATTAATCGACCCATTAATGATCTGCTAGCTGATTGATTTGGACCCATAAATATACCAATCAAAGCCCCAGAAATCCAAAAATAAAACTCCCCATTTTCTAGAGTTGGAGCTATAAAAGCAATTACAAGAGCAATAATAAATCCAAAATTTGTTAATTGTATTGTTTTTTTACCTCCAATATAATCATCTAAAAATCCTAATAAAAAAGCTCCAACACCTGCAAAAACATTTAATACAATTCCAAATATCATTAACTTACCATTTGTATCCATATCAAATCCAAATTGTGTGTAGGCATATGGTCCACCAAAAACAATAACTGTAATCATAGCATCATTGTAAAGAACTCTAGCTAATAAAAATCGTACTATCTGTTTATATTCTCTTATTTCATTAAATGTTTTTCTAATCGCTTTAAATGAATTTGAAATAAGTTTTTTTGAAGGTTTAATTATTTTTTGATTACTATTAACATATAAAAAAGTAGGGATAGAAAATATAGCAAACCATATAGCTATAAAAATATTAATTATTCGAATATGTTCATATGTAGATTTATCTAAAACATTCCCTGTTAATGGATTAATAGGGCTATCAGGAACAACAAATAGAATAAAACAGGTAGCAAGCGCTATTAAACCGCCAATATACCCAAAAGACCATCCATAGCCAGAAATTCTTCCTATTTTATTCTTTGGTGCAATCTCAGGTAAATAAGCATTTAAAAATACACCTCCCATTTCAAATCCGATGTTAGCTATACAAAAAAACAATAACGCATTAAACACATCCCCTTGCTTTGGGAAATATAATAATGAAGAAAAAAGAATACATATCCATGTCCAAAAAATTAAAAATAATTTTCTGTAACCTCCATTATCAGCTATTGCTCCCATAATAGGAGACAAAAATGCAATTACTAATGATGAAATTGTTATAGCTTTACCCCATGCTGAAATACCGGCTTCTTCAGAACCTAAAAAAATAGTAGAAGCAAAAAATGTTGAATATATAAAGGTTACAGTTATAGTTGTAAAGGGTTGATTTGCAAAGTCATAAATAGACCATGAAAAAATAGTTCTTTTATAAGATTTATTATTTTCTATCATTTTGAAATATTTTTTTTAAATCTTTATATCCTTGTTTTGTAAATTTTAAAAACATAATTACAAACATAATCATTGAAAAAAAGAATAGAATTTGCCAGAGAAATTTCCAAATCATTTGATTAATCCTTCTTTTTTATCAGGAAAAATAATTGAACCAGTAACCATAAGGGATATACTGAAGATCAAAGTTATAATACCTATTATAGCAGGATTATCAATGCTAAGACCAATAAACTCTCTAACAGGTTCAAGTCCTACAATGCTTGAAAGACCTCCTAATAATGATAATATAGCACCTGTTGAACTTGCTTTATCCCAATAAAGGCCTAATACAACAACAGAAATTGCGCCTGTAAAATAAATAGCACCAGTTATTCCAAGATAATCCCAAATTGCATCAGATCCTTCATAAAACATTCCCCAGTAGAATATATATATTCCTAAAATTAGTATTATTACTCTACTAATAAATATTTTAAAATCTGATGATAGTTTTTTACCAGATAATGGTTCGATAATATCGTTTGTAATTATAGTACTCCAACATAATAAATAGCTGTCATGTGTACTCATAAAAGCTGCTAACATACCTGCTACAACAATACCTAAAATACCCACAGGAAGAATTTCAGCTAAATATTTAGGCATTAAAGCAAGAGATTGTCCGCCTGTCTTACCATTAAAATAAACAAATGCACATATCCCAAGGAAACAAGGAATAATAAATCGTATTAAAAATGAAAATGAAGACCAAATATATTGTTTTTTTACAAGATTGGTATTCTTAATCGATAAAACTCTTGTGATTGCAGTAGGCCATATAACAGCACTAACAAATCCAAGAATAACCTGCCAGGAGATATATGCTCCTCCCATTTTATAAATGGGGTTATAGATTGTATCAATATTATAATTCTCATTTTTCTGTTTCATTATTATTTCTAAAGAATCAAATATATTATTCCAACCAAGTGTTTTAATGGAGTAAAAAATACACAACATAAAACTGATTGAAAGAACTACATATTGAATATAATCAGTTAATATAACTGATAACATACCACCAGAGATAGTATAAACAAGAACAAGTACAAGTAAAATAAACATAATAATTGTAATCAGATTACCATCATTATTTATACCAAAAATACTTTGAATAAAAATAGCTCCTACTTTTAAAAACAAACCCATATTGAGGATTCCACCAAGACATAGTAAAAAAGCCCCTACAATACGTGTTTTAGGACCAAATCTAATATTATAGTATTCAGGAATACTTTTTACCCTAAGTCTTCTAAGTTTAACAACTACAAATCCTGTTAAACCAATTAATAAAGTGACAATAAAGGCAGCAAGTCCTATATGAAAAGAAGCGAAAAGTCCATTAATTCCTGTCTGAGCATTATACATAACAGTAATAAGACCTAATTCTGTTCCAAGCATAGTCACAACACCTAAAGATAAACTGACACTTCGATTTGCAACCATAAAGTCAGAAAAACCTTCTACATAATTCCTAGTAAAAATACCAACACTAAAAATAACGCTTAGATAAGATGCTATTATTATAAAATCAATATAGCTCATATTTTAATACAACAGATATTTTTCATTATTAAATTTTACCCAACTATTAATCAATACGTTAATATCTTCATTAGATACAATATGATTTCTCAAATTATTAGAACCATATAATTTATCTATAAAATCACCTTCAAGAAAGTTGAATTCTTCCGGATGTATTTTATTAATGATACTTATTAAATTCAAAGCTAATTCTATTGGATTTATTTTTTTTCTATCTAATATAGTTATTTTTATACCATTACATTGTTCATTTAAATATTTAGGATGAAGAGATTTTCCCTTTATAGATTTAGGAACAAAATTTATTTTAGAAACTTTAACACCTTCTAAATTTTTATAATTAATTTCTTCAATTATTTTTTCTGCATTTAACCAAGGTGAACCAATTATTTCAAATGGAGTTTCTGTACCTCTACCCTCTGAAATGTTTGTCCCTTCAAATAAACATAAACCACTATATAAAATAGCAGATTGAATATTTGGTATATTAGGTGAAGGTGGTACCCATAGCAAGTTAGTATCATTAAAATACATATTTCGATTCCATCCTTGCATTTTAACAATATGCAAATCAGATTGCAATTCATTTTCAAGCCAATCGTTTTCACTTATCATCAATGCAATTTCACCAATTGTCATACCATGCCTAATTGGTATTTCATGCATTCCAACAAATGAAGAAAATACTTTATCTAATATAGGACCTTCTACTTTACCACCTATAGGATTTGGTCGATCAAGAACATAAAATGGAATATTATTTAATGCACAAACTTCCATAACATTAGTCATCGTACTTATATATGTATAATATCTACTGCCTATATCTTGAATATCAAAAATTATAGCATCTAAATTTTCTAAATATTTAGTGTGAGGTTTTAAATTATCACCATATAGACTAACTATTGGAATATTAAACTTAGTGATATCTTCAATATGTTCACCCGCAGCATAATTATTTGCTAAACCATGCTCAGGTGTAAATATAATTTTTAAATTAAAATTTTTAAACTTAGGAACTATAGTATTATTTTGTTCATTGATTTCTATAATGTTACTAGAATGATTTACAACTAATCCAACATTACCTATATTATTGAAATATTTTTCATTATGTAATAATATATCACTTCCAATATATACTTTTTTTTCTAAGCAACTATCTTTTACTTTTATATCTATAATATCTGATGTGAAAGTATCTTCATTATTTTTAATAAATAATGAGATAGTTATTGAAACAATTAATGTTATTACTATATCTCTAACAAATAAAAATTTATGAGCTCGTTCTAGAAGTAATACAACCACAACATTAATAAAAACACTTCCTAAAATATAAAATGTCCAAGCAATTCCCATTTTAGCAAATACAAACACAACTAAAATTCCAGATAAATAGCCTAAAACTATATTTTCAGTTTTAAATTTTCCAAACTTAGACAAAATAAAAAAACTAAGTAAAACACCATATGTAAAAGAAGCAATCTTTAATCCAATAATAATAAGCGAACTATTCACATTATTAAAAATAATTGCAGAAGCCATAAGGATTATCGTCCAAATAAATACTACAATCCTAGATATTTTTAATGAATTAATATTTGGAAACCAATCTCTTAGTGTCGATGAAGACAAAGCATTTATAGATGAACTTAAAGTTGACATTGCAGCAGATAAAACACCTACTATAACTATGCCTTTAAATCCTACAGGAAGTATCTCATTAATTATATATGTAATTTCTCTATCTTTTTCAATCATTATACAATCTGAAACTATATAGATTAAAGAACCTATAAATAAAAATAATGAAAATTGAATAAATACAAAAAAACCACTTCCAATCATTGCCTTTCTTGCAGAAGCTATGTTACTTGTAGCAAGGACTCTTTGAACCATCATATAATCTGATCCATGTGATGCAAAAGAAAGCATACAACCCCCAATAAAAGCAGAAAAAAAAGAAAAAGGGTTTGTTATAATATCATTAGTAAAATTAAATATTTTAAATTTTCCATTATTATATAAATAATTAATAGAATTTTCTGGGATTAAATCAAATATAAAATAAATACATATCACAGCGCTTAATAAATAAATTATAAATTGAAATGCATCAATATGCATGACTGCTTTTAAACCTCCGGAAATTGTATAAATAAGAGTTATAATACCTATAAGTAAGATTGATTCATATATTGACCAACCTGTAATAGATTGGATAATAATTGCAGTAGCTAAAAATCTTACTCCATCAGCCAAAATTCTAGTTATTAAAAATGTAAAAGAAGCTAATTTTTGAATATAAACATTAAACTTCTTTTCTAGTATTTCATATATAGATGTTATTCCATGTTTAAAAAATATTGGTAATAAAAAAATACTAACTAATATACGACCGGCTATATAGCCAAGCGCTAACTGTAGAAATGACCAGTCTCCACGATAAGATATACCAGGCAAACTTATAAATGTAAGAACGGATGTTTCAGTAGCTACTATTGATAACATAGCAGTAAACCATGATACATCTCCACTAGCTAAAAAGAAATCTGAAAATGATTTATTACTATTTTTTCTATATAAACCATAAAAGGTAACACCTAAAAGGAATAAAACAATAATTAGTATATCAAAAATATGGATACTAATATTCCTTAATCTTAGTCATTATTGAATTATGCAACTCTCTTCTTATATTATATATCCCTTTTCTATTTCTTGTTGGATGAACTCTATTTGTTAAAAATACAATTATAATTTCTTCATCAGGATCTATCCATAAAGAAGTTCCTGTAAAACCTAAATGACCATATGAATTTTTTGAAAAATAATCACCAGCAGAACTTCCAATTAAAGAGGGTGTATCCCATCCTAATGCGCGGTCTGATTTCACTGGATTTTTTCTCTTAGAAGTAAATGTCCTAATTAAATCCTTTTTTAGATACCTTCTCCCAAATAGGACTCCTTCATTTAAGAAAAATTTTGAGAAAATACCAATATCTCTAGCATTAGAGAATAGTCCAGCATGCCCAGAAATTCCATTTAAAATATAAGCATTTTCATCATGGACTTCACCTTTCAATAATCTCATTCTATAATAATTATCATATTCTGTTGGAACAACTATATCTTTATTAATAGGATTAAAATAAGTATTAGACATACTAAATGGTCTATAAAAATATCTATTTGATAATTTATCTAAATCTGAATTTGAAACTTTTCCAATAATATCATATAATAATATCATGCCCAAATCACTATAAATCATTTTTTCATCTGGTTCATATTCTAAATCTAGATTCACTATATCTTTAATAATATCTTCTTTACTATCAATATTCTTAATCTTATAATATTCAACATAAGGAGCTAATCCAGATGAATGAGTCAATAAGTGTCTCACAGTTACTTTCTTCTTATTTCCTATATTAAATTCAGGATAAAAGTCAGATAAATAAAAATCTAAACTTAATAATTTTTTTTGAATAAGTTTCATTGCCACAGGAGTTGTAGATAAAACTTTTGTTAAAGATGCTACATCATATATACTTTCATTGGTTATAATTTTAGAATCTTTTTCATAAGTGTAATTACCAAAACTCTTATTTACTAATATTTTATCACCTTTAGAAACAAATAACTGAGCACCAGGAAATATTGTATCAGAAATAGCTGTATAAATAATATCAAAAGATTCTTCAAGATCTATATTTAATTGAGAATTAAAGATTTTATCATTTTTTTTTACCTTTAAACCATGACCCCTTTTATAAATATCATTTAAATCAACAGGTAATTCTCCTGATATATCTTTTCTGCCAAACAAAGCATCAGTGGAGGCATTTAATGAAACTAAACCATAACCATATGAGCATAAATATGCATCTAAATGATTATAATCAGGTAAATATGGACTTCCAAAACTTATTCCAATAACAGGGATATTTAAAGATTTTAAATCATTAAGAAGTTCATTATGAGAATTATCAATTGTTGAAAGTCCTTTATCCATACTAATCCTAATTAACATTGATACTATAATTACATCTGAACCTTTTGTTTTATTCAATATATCTTGTTTGCCTAAATTTGTTAATTTATCATTTATATAGATTTCATTAACATTACCATGAATATATTTTATATCTCTAGTAAATGATTTCAATCGCATTCTTAAATCATTATCAGTAGATAGCAATAAATGGGTAACCTTTTTATAATTATTAGAGTTAAAAGGAATTATATCATTGTTATTTTTAACAAGTGTAATAGATTTTTCTGCAATTTTTTTTGCTATCTTAAGATTTTCTAATGAAGCAATCTTCTCTTCAACATCTCCCCAATTATTATATGTATCAGAAAACAAACCCATTTCTTTCTTTTGTTCAATTATTCTATTATATGAATAATTGATTCTATCTATAGAAATTCTACCATTTTGAACTGCAGCATAAATTGATTCTATTGCTGATGTTGCATTTAAAGGGAGAAGTATAATATCTACTCCTGCTTCAATTGCTTTAATTGCAGATTCTGCTTGCCAAACATTTGAAGTTAGAGCTCCCATTTCTAATGCATCAGTAATAATTAGTCCTTGATAATTCCAATCTTCAATTAATATATCATTTACTATTTTTTTTGAAAAAGTTGCAGGTACATTATCATTATCAATAGATGGAATAACTATATGACCTGTCATTATAGATTTCACACCTAAATCTACCGCCAGCTTAAATGGAGATAACTCATTAGTATATAACTCTTCTTTAGATATATCTATAATTGGCAAGCTAGTATGGCTATCAGTATTTGTATTTCCATGTCCAGGATAATGCTTTGCACAAGCTATCAATCCTTGATCCTGGATTCCCTTTATAAATGGTAAACCATACTTTGATACAATATTGGGTTTATCACCATAAGATCTAAAATTAATTATAGGATTATTTTTATTATTATTAATATCAAGTACAGGCGCTAAAATGAAATTTACCCCTATTGACTTAGATTCAATTGCTGTGATTTTACCTTGTAAATATGAATACGTAGTATCACCAGTTGCAGCAACCGCCATATTTGAAGGAAATAATGTGCCATCAATAAATACACCCAACCCTCTTTCATAATCTGAAGCAATAAATAAAGGTGTTTCTGAAATACTTTGAAAATATTTTATATTGCTATATGTTCCGTGAATATTACCAGTAAATGTAATTAAACCACCAATCTTATATTTTTTTATAAAATATTCAACATCTTTCTTTTTCCAGCTTTCATTATTATGAAAATTTCCATCCATACGGATCATTATCATTTGAGAAATTTTATCCCTCATACTAATATCATCTTTTATACTATTATCAATTTGTACTTCATAAGTAGAACAGCTAAAATAAAATAAAACTAATAAAATATTTACATGTTTAAACATACACTCTCTCAACTCTATTGGTTATACCTATTAAATATATATATGGAATTGTATTAAAATTATTTGCTATATATTCTAATCTAGAATATATATTTTCTCCTCCCCATATAATAACTTCATCAATTTTATTTTTTTCATTATATCCAGTAATATCGATACAAATAAGATCCATTGATACTCTCCCAACAATAGGAAATTTATATTTTTTATAAAACACATAACCTTTATTAGAAAATTCAATAGGAATACCATCTCCATAACCACATTGAATAATAGCAACTTTCATTTTTTTATTTGCATGAAAAGTACATCCATACCCAATTTTATCACCTTCCTTAATTTCTTTATATAATACTACAGGTGCTGTAAATTCCATAACAGGCTTTAAATTTTTATCTAATTTACCAAGAGGAGATATACCATAAATAGCTAATCCAGATCTGACATAATTATATGAAAATTTATTATAATTAAATATACCAGCACTATTTAATAAATGGAATTTTAAATCATATTCCTTTACCTGATTAATAATATATTCAAAATTATTAATTTGTTTTTTATTATAATCTGATTTCTTGTTATCAGCGCAAGACAAGTGAGAATAGATACCTTCTAGTTCTATATAATTAGATTTAATTGCTAATTTAAATATTTTAATAAAATCTTGCATTGAACAACCAAGTCTTCCCATTCCTGTGTCAACTTTAATATGACATCTTATTATATAGTTTTCCTTTTTACACTTAGATTTTATATAATTTATATCACTTAATGAATTAATAGTAAAAATCACCTTTTTATTCATATTTTTTTTACACAAAACAATCTTACCTAAATGAAGAATATTTAATTTAGTTTTCTCATTTAATATTTCAAGGATTTCATTACAGGTTGCTACGCATACGGTCTTAATAGAATTTTTACTTAATATTTTTGCAATTTTGATAGAGCCATGGCCATATGCATTTGATTTTATTACAGGATATATTTCAGACGAATGAATTTTTGATTTTAAATAATTTATATTGCTAACTAAATGATTTAAATTTATTCTAGCTACCGAATTCATATTTAATTTTTATACTGAATTATTTTATTTAAAGAAATATCAATATTTTTCCCTTGAGCAGCTAAAATTCCTGCACTAAAAGAACAAGGAATATCAGAAAAAATCCAGTTTATATTATTGAAATCAAATTTTAAAGAATCAACTATTAAAGATCTATAAAAATCATTTTTAATAATACTACCATTCCCAGCAATTATAATGTTCTCTTTATTAAAATTCATTTCATCTACTAAATGAATAATATAATCTCCAATATGTCTAGTCCCTTCATGTAAAACAGACAAAGCAATATCATTTCCATTTTTTGCTAAATTAATAATTTTTTTTGATATACAAGCTGTCTTATATACTAATTCAGTTTGATCTGAGAATGCTTCTTCAATCAAATTAATGTTTTCAATATTTAATTTATCTTTTATATAATCATGAATCTCAATTATATCATCATTTACTGTTAATAATTCTTGATTAAATAAAATTTTATTAATTATTTTTTTTCCTATCCAATAACCGCTTCCAATATCACCTTTATCAAAACCATTTCCAGCCAATTTAAATATTTTTCCATTTTTATTTTTTGCTAGACAAATAATACCAGTTCCTATAGATAACAACAACCCTTGACCAGTTGGACAAAGAAGCTGGTAAGCTGCCTCAGTATCTGATAAAATAAGACTATTTTTAGATAAATTATTTTTATCTAATTCTTTTAATAATAATTCTCTATTATGTATATCAGATATACCGGATAATCCAAATCCCAAAGCAGAAATATCTGAAGTATCTATATTTATTTGTTTAGCTAAATCTTTAACCATATTAATAATTATTTTAACTCCATTTTCTTTATAAACATATAAATTAGAACCAGTATCATTTAATTCAGCTAATAACTTACCTTCATTATTAAAAATAACACCTCTTGTATTAGTTCCACCTCCATCAATGCCTAATATATACATGTTATTATCCATTATAATTTTTCATTTTACCTTCTATTATGTAATAACTAATAAAAGAAAAAAGCAAAGAATAAAAAATAGAAATAAAAAGCATATTATAGAAAATAGATTGATAAGAAATGATATTTTGCATATTAATCAATGTTCCTGAAAATGGTACATAGGTGATAATATTAATATATTCAAGAGGATATAAATTCAATGGGATAAATGAACCAATACTAAAAGATAGAAATAAGAATAATAAAGAGCTAAAGATGTTAATAATAAACTGATTTTTAATTAAATGGCTTATTATTAAAGAAAAATTAGCCATAATTATTATACTAGGAAGTAAAATTAAGAGACATTTAATTAATTGAATAAAACTTATAAAACCAATACTTAAGGAATTTAAAATTATTGCTGATAAAACAAACTGGAAAAAACCAACAATAATTGAATATAGAATTTGAGATATTAAATATTCAGAAGATAAAATTGGTAAGGATTTTATAAAATTATTATTATATAATTTTATAATCCAATTAAAATTTAATATATATATATTAAATAAAACTGAAACTAATAAAATTCCTGAACATACCCATACTGAATATATTGGCTTTAGATCTATAAAAACTCTAGAAAATGGAATAGCTAAAAAAAGAAATAACAAGCAAGGGAATAAAAATAAAACAAAAATATATTGCAAAATAAACTTTTTAATATTTAATAATTCTTTATTAATTAATATCGAAATATTATTCATCATCTCTTGTATTTATTCCTTTAAATATATCCTCTAAACAACAATTAGAAATATGAACAT
>TARA_B110000263_G_scaffold249460_1_pt1 | contig 15211 bp, 10 predicted proteins | sample TARA_B110000263 | Tara Oceans TARA_B110000263 (sample SAMEA4397730) | marine metagenome | biome: Polar Biome; feature: [MES] marine water layer (ENVO:01000295) within the mesopelagic zone...; material: water (ENVO:00002006), including particulate matter (ENVO:01000060) such...
GTTGCGGTAAATCTACTACAGGTAGATCTATCTTGCAATTAATAAGACCTACGTCTGGGTCTATTAAACTTGAAGGAGTTGAACTTACTACTTTAGATGGAAATGCTTTACGTGATCACCGTAGAAAAATGCAAATGGTTTTTCAAGATCCATATTCTTCATTAAATCCCAGAATGAGTGTGTATGATATTGTCAGTGAACCTATACATATACATGGACTGTACCAAGGGCAAGAAAAAATCGATAGAGTGACTTATTTACTAGAGTCAGTTGGTCTGAATCCTTTTTATGCTAAAAGATATCCTCATGAATTTTCAGGTGGACAGAGACAGCGAATTGGTATTGCTAGAGCATTGGCATCTGAGCCAGAGTTAATTGTTTGTGATGAGCCAGTAGCTGCTCTTGATGTATCCGTACAGGCTCAGGTTATTAATCTGCTTGAAGATTTACAGATTGAATTTGGCCTTACATTATTATTCATTGCTCATGATTTAGCTGTTGTAAAGCATATTTCTGACAGAGTTGCAGTTATGTACCTTGGACACATGGTTGAATTAGCGACTTCTGAGGATTTATATCTTAATCCAAAACATGCATATACAAAGGCGTTACTTTCTGCAATTCCCATCCCTGATCCAGTTGTTGAAAGAACACGTGAAAGAATTGTTTTACAGGGAGATGTACCTTCTCCTTTTAATCCGCCTACTGGTTGTATTTTTGCTTCACGTAATCCTAATGACAGGCATATTAAAGAAGGTAGAGTTGATTTTATAGAAATAACAAAAGATCATTGGGTAGCTAATTGCCCGGGTTGTATTGAATAATTTATTTTATTATTTTATTCCTGTGCTTAAGTAATTGATAAGATAGTATGTATTTACTTATGTTTTAGGAATTTTTTTGCAAGATTTAATACGTAACTTTTCAATTATTGCACACATAGATCATGGTAAATCTACTTTAGCAGATAGAATGCTAGAGATTACTCACACCGTTGAATCCCGGCATATGAGAGCTCAATTATTAGATACATTAGATGTCGAACGAGAAAAAGGCATCACTATTAAAGCCCAAGCTGTTAAAATGGAATATGAGCTTGAAAAACGTAAATATGAATTGAATCTAATTGATACCCCCGGACATGTTGATTTTAGCTATGAAGTATCAAGAGCGCTAGCTGCTTGTGAAGGCGCAATTATTATTGTTGATGCAACTCAAGGTATTCAAGCTCAAACACTTGCTACTATTAATAAAGCCTTAGATTTAGGACTAAAGCTAATTCCTGTTATTAATAAAATTGATGCTCCTGCCGCTTATCCAGAACGTGTCGCTGAATCCATGGTGAATGCATTTGGATTTACGCTTGATGAAATTTTTTATGTATCCGCTAAAACTGGACAAGGCGTTGATGCTTTGATTCAGGGAATTATTAATATTGTACCTCCTCCATCTGGAGATATTGATACAGAATTAAAATGCCTTGTATTTGATGCATACTACGATCAATTTAAAGGAATAGTACTTTACATAAGAGTAGTTCAAGGCACACTTATTGAAAAAAATAAGTATCAACTGTTTGCTCATAAAACTTCATTTGAACCTATTGAAATAGGATATTTTTCTCCACAGATGACCAAGCAGGATTCATTGACTTCTGGGCAAGTTGGATATGTTGCAACAGGCCTGAAATCGTTAAGTGGATCCTTGCCAGGGGACACGGTCGTTAATGTAAATGATAAAGATGTAATCCCGTTAGAAGGTTATCAACAATCAATTCCTGTTGTTTTTGCTAGTTTTTTTCCTAATGATGCCAGCATGTATCAAAAACTAAAAGACTCGTTAGAAAAACTCAGCATGAATGACTCTTCTTTAAAGTGGGATCCAATAACTTCTAAGGCACTTGGCTTTGGTTTTCATTGTGGTTTTTTAGGATTACTTCATATGGAAATAATTCAACAACGATTAGAAAAAGAATTTGAAGTAGATTTGATTGCTACAGCACCTGCTGTTCAATATGAAGTAACTGACAGATCTAACAATATATTTTTTATTGATAGTCCGTCTAAGTTACCAGCAAAATCTGAAATGCATAAAGTAAAAGAACCATGGATAGAACTCTCTGTTACATTACCTGAAAATTATTTAGGCCATATTATGAAATTAATGGAAGATTATAATTCTAAGTATGTTTCAATGAGCTATTTATCACCTAAGGACATTGAAAGAAAAATTGAAGCTAGTGTGTTATTAGTTTATCATATGCCTTTATCAGAAATGATTGTCGATTTATATGACAAAATAAAATCACATTCTCAAGGGTTTGCTTCGATGAACTACATTTCAATTGGGTATTTAGAAGCCAATATTGTGAGACTTGATATTTTAGTGAATAAGGAACTAGTTGATGCATTGTCACTTATTCTTTCTTCAAATAAAGCAGCTGACAAAGGTAAAAAATATGTTTCAAAACTTAAAGAATTAATTCCACGACAGTTATTTGATGTGCCAATACAAGCATCTATAAACAATAAAATTATTGCTCGTGAAACAATTAAAGCCTTGCGGAAGAATGTTACAGCAAAATGTTACGGTGGCGACTTTACAAGAAAAAAGAAACTATTAGAAGCTCAAAAAGCTGGTAAAAAACGTATGAAGACAGTAGGATCTGTTGATATCCCGCAAGAAGCATTTATGGCAGTTTTAAAAATGAAGGACTAGCATGACTCAAGAAATTATTAAACCTAAAATAAGAGGATTTATTTCATTAACAGCTCACCCTAGCGGGTGTAAACGTTTGATTATGGATCAAATAAATTCATTGAATGTGGCAAGTAATTCAGAGATTAAAAATGTGCTAGTAATTGGTTCAAGTATGGGCTATGGTCTATCTTCTACTATTACCTCTCTTTTTGGATTAAAAGCTTCAGTGCTTGGCGTTTGCTATGAACGTCAACCAGTTCGCTCTAAAACTGGTAGTGCTGGTTGGTATAATTCAGGTGAATTACTAAATATTGCAAATGAAAATAATCTTAATTTAAATATTATTAATGGTGATGCATTTGCCAACAAAACTAAAGAAGCTGTATCGACTTTTTTTAAAGAGAGCTTTGAACAGATTGATTTATTAATCTATAGCCTTGCTTCACCAAGAAGGTATGAAGAATCTACTGGTATTACTTGGAACAGTGCCCTGAAGCCTATTGGCAAGAGCGCAACTTTTAAAAGTATTAATTTGCAAAATTATCAGTTTGAAACGATAACCATGGATCCAGCTTCTAATGAAGAAATTAATTCTACTTCTAAGGTGATGGGAGGAGAAGATTGGGAAAGTTGGATTGAATATCTTTTAAATGAAAAGCTATTGTCGGAAAATTTTAAAACTGTTGCTTTTAGCTACATGGGCCCTCAAGTGACTGAGCAAATATATAGATCTGGTACAATTGGTAAAGCCAAACAACATTTAGAATCTACTGTAGTAAATATTAATACTATCCTTAAAAATTTTTCATCTAAGTCCAATGCTATTGTTAGCGTTAATAAAGCGCTTGTAACTCAGGCATCATCAGCGATTCCGGGAGTTCCGTTATACTTATCAATGCTTATAAAATTAATGAAAGATAATGATACTAACGAATCAGCCTTACAACAGATTGGACGTCTATTCAATGACAAAGGATTGCTTACTAATAATCCGCTTACTGACTCAAATAACTTGATAAGACTTGATGACTATGAATTAGATCCTGTTATTCAACATGATATTCTAGAAAACTGGATTAAATTAAATGATAAAAATTTCACTAAATATATCGATATAGATCAATATATAAGTGATTTTCATCAAATTTTTGGCTTTAATGTCGATTCTGTTGATTATGATTTACCCGTAGAAATAGATCCAGATTACACAATTAGTAATATTAGTTAGAAAATAATCCATGCGTATTTTGTCTATCAATTATCCTTTACCTAATGCCAATATTGACAATAAAGATATTTTTAATGCTCCTTCTATTTTTGAGTATAAGGCTATAGTATTGGACCCTCGTGCTATAGAAAATTCAGTATTAAAATTAATAAATAACGAAGAGGATTTTTATACAGATACTGGTCAAAAAGTTACTTTAGAAGAAACAAAAAATAATCAAATAAATTTACTCGCATTGCTAGATAGAAGAGCTATGGAATTTAAGAATGCCTTGGATTCAGGTAGCTGCATTATAATTCGAACTTATCCTGAAAACTTAATTACTAAAGAAAAAGTAGTTAAAAATGTTAATAACTTAAATATATTGAATAAGATATTTAATAAAATAATTAATATTTTTAATACTAATACTCTTTCTCAAGAATCTGATAATAAAATAATTAATATTTTTAAGTCATCTCGATATTTTTTCTTGAATAATATATTGGAAGATACATTTGATATAAATAAATTATTAATTCAAGGTAGTGGCGTTTCTTATTCTAAAACTGAAGATTATACATTTATTGATGATTCGTATTTCTCTTCTTTACTACGAAATGAATTAGGTCGAATTTCATATAATGCATATTTAAATACTTCTTATAATAAGAATTCTAATATTAAGCCAATTTTATCAACTGTTGCTGGATCAGTTATTGCATTTAAAGTCGATGTATTGCAAGGATCATTGTTTTTCTTACCAAATTTTAAAGAAGGTTCTATTGAAGAAGTTATGAGAGAAGCAAATGCACTAACTAAGGAATTTGAGTATTTTTTTAATAAATAATTATGAATAACAAATCTAATCAAGATAGAGACCATATAAATAAAAACATTAGAACAGATATATTAACAGTTAGACCTAAGCATAGATTAGGTCAAAATTTTCTCTTTGATGAAGTTATTCTTTCAAATATCGTAAAAGCTTGTTCAATTGAACCGCATGAATCTGTATTAGAGTTAGGTAGTGGAGCAGGCACATTAACGCATGAACTTGCATTGATTTCTGATAAAATTTTAGGCATAGAAATTGATGAATCATTGATATATTTTGCTAATAAGCATTTATCAATTTATCCATCAATATCATTTATGCATGAAGATATATTAAATATTAAAATTGATGAACTAGTTGAATCTAATAAAATCAATAAAGAATATATTGCTGTTGGCAATATTCCTTACTATATTACTCAGCCAATTTTACAGCTTCTTTTATATGCTCGTCCGCAACCAAATCGTATTGTTCTAATGACACAAAGAGAACTTGCTAATCGAATTGTAGGAGGAAATGGTAAAGAATCATTTTTGTCATTGCTAGTCCAAATATATGGCCATGCGTATAAAGCCTTTGATTTGCCAGCTAATGCTTTTTGGCCAATACCAAAAGTTAACTCATCTTTAATTGTTATTGATATTGATAAAAATAAAAATATACATTCTGCTGAAGAAACAAAAAACATCCTCTCAGTTATTAAAGTTGGTTTTTCAGCTCCTAGGAAACAAATTCATAATGTATTAAAAATGTCATTAGATGTTGATGTTAGTAAAATTGACTCAATTTTGCGCAAAGCTAGTATAGAACCATCTTTAAGAGCACAACATGTACCTCTTGCATCTTGGATGAAACTTGCAGATATTTTTAATCTTGAGCTAACCTCAATTTTAACTGAATTAAGAGAGCAATTTAAATGATCAAGCTTACTTCACCTGCAAAAATTAATTTGTTCTTAGAAATTTTATCAAAGAGAGATGATAATTTTCATGAGATATCTTCGGTGATGGCGCCAATTAATATGTTTGATGAGATCATAATTGAAAATAGTGATGATTATAATATTAAAATTAATTCTGTTTCTAACAGAAAATATGAAAATGAAATAATACTTATACGTCAGGTTGTACGTTATTTAGAAACAATTTCCGACAATTATTTTCCTGTATCAATTGTTATTAACAAAACTATTCCTTCGCCATCTGGACTCGGAGGTGTATCCAGTAATATTGGAACAATCCTTGTGGGTATTAATAGATTATGGAAAATGAATAGAACAATGAAAGAATTACAGATAATAGCTCAAATTTTTGGCTCAGACATTCCATTTTTTATCAATCCAGTTGTTTCACATGTTACTGGAAGAGGGGAAATTGTTAATCCGTTAAATATTAAAATAAACAATCATATAATTTTATTACCAATGGAACATGTTAAATCCCCAGAACATAAGACTGCAACCTTATATTCGCAGGTATTGCATTCAGATATGTCAGATGGAAGTATGACTAATTCATACATTGATCATATAAAAGAATCATCATCACTTGAGAAAGATTCTTTTAATGGTTTCATGAAAGTGATACAAAGAAATTACATTGATCAATATAGTTACATTAAGCACATCAGTAAATTTCTTGATATTAATTTTACTCTTAGTGGTTCTGGGCCAGCTATCTTTGCTGTAATTGACAGTAAAGACACTGCGCAATTATTTAAAAAAAAGCTGTTGAAAAAAAATATTGAATCATTTATTTTTGAAATTATTTAATTGATATGATTAAAATTATATACCTAACATCTTTATTTGGCTCAGGGCTTTTTTTTATAATAATTGGGCCATTAATTCTTTATATTTATAAGAATAAAAAAATTATAAATTTTTGTAATGAAAGGGATATTTCTTTCAAGCTATTTTTCTTCATTGTGATCCATAGTACAATTTTAACTTGCTTGTTATTCAGTCTTTTTATCGTCTTATTATTTAAAATAAATGAATTCATTTAAAAGAAAGTTAATAGTATGCCTTTAACGATTGATATGCATGTACACACAAAATTTCATTCTTCTGATAGCATGCTTGATCCTCAAGAACTTATAGACAATATTCCCAATATGCCTTTGGATGGAATCAATATTTCTGAACATGACAGAGTTTGGGACAAGCATGTAATTCAAGAATATAGATCTCGCAAATTACCTTTTTTCCCCTCATTTGGGATAGAAGTAGCAACTGATTTAGGACACATTGTTGCCCTTGGATTAGATGAATATGTTAGCGGCATTCATAAACTAGAAATTTTAAGGAAAGAGATTGATAAAGTTGGTGGGTTTATTTTTGTGGCTCATCCTTTTAGATATAAATTTGATAAAGTTACAGCTATGCGCTCTGGTGCTAAAAAATTTGAATTAAATCATGAAGAAGCTTCTAAAATGCCTGTTTTTGATCTTGTTCATGGTATTGAAATTGCTAATGGCAGTAACACTGCTCAAGAAAATACATTTGCTTATAAAGTTGCTAATTTTTTAAACCTGACAATGGTTGGAGGGTCTGATGCCCATTCTATGTCTGGCTTAGGTTATTATGCTACTTTTTTTAAAGAAAATATAACTTCTCAAAAAGACTTGATAACTGCTCTTCATAACGGTTCTACTGAAGTGGTTGCTTTAAATCAAAAAGATAATATCTATGATAAGTACGATCCGTCATGATATATGTAATATAAAAAAAATTCTGAGATTGCTGTAAGTCCAATGTTGCAAGAATATATTGTCCTAGATCTAGAAACAACTGGATTAGATCCTTTAAAAGATAAAATCATAGAAGTTGGTGCAGTTAAAATAAATAAAGATGGAATTATTTCTACGTATTCATCTTTTGTCAATCCTAAGAAAAATATACCTGATTACATTGTGCATTTAACTAGTATTTCAAATGATGATGTAAAAGATGCACCATTATTTAAAGATATAAAGGATGATTTATTAAATTTTATATCAACAACAACTATAGTTGGTCAGTTTATTAATTTTGATTTAAGTTTTTTGGCTCAAGAAGGCATTATTTTTGATAATGATATTCTTGATACTCGAGAAATTGCAATGATTACTATGCCAGCACTGAGTTCATTTAGCTTATCAAATTTAATTAAAGAATTAAAAATAAATAATGACAATCCTCATAAAGCCTTAAGCGATGCAAAGGCTACTGCTGATGTTTTCTTAAAATTAAGTAAGAAGTTAAATAATGCTGATCCGATCACAAAAATCAAATTATCGTTACTATGCGAACGAAATAATTCTTGGATTTCTAAATTTATTAAGATCGAATTAAATCATAACTTTGCAAATTCATCAGAACTTTTTGTCCAACTTTTAACACTCAATAAATTATCTTTAAAAGATGATAATATATTGACACCTACGAAAATTTCAAATGATTACAAAAGTAACATCGATCCAAATAATTTAGATTTTAATGAAATTTTTAATGAGTTAAGAAAAATGAACTATGACATTATTTACGAAGAAAGAGAGGGCCAAGTTGAACTTTCAGAGTCTATTTATTCATGTTTAGTTAAGGGTGGGCGTTTATTAGCGGAAGCTGGTCCTGGATTAGGAAAGTCACTTGCATATCTAATTGCATCTTCAGTATATGCCATAAAATTTAATACTAATGTTGTTATATCAACTTATAGAAATGATTTACAAAACCAGCTTTATTATAAAGATTACAAAGATGTAAAAAATGTACTAAAAAATATTTTTATTGATAGCTCTTTGAAGATATCTTTACTTAAAGGAAGGCAAAATTATATTTGTATGTATAATTATTCATTAGTTCTTTCCGATGATACAATTTTAAATGACGAAGAGTATAAATTTTATTCTAGAATTGCAACATGGACATCAGATACTCTTTTGGGTGATATTTCAGAAATTAATTTAAATAAGAGAGAAAATATTTTATGGAGACAATTAAATGCCAATGAATCTGATTGTTTAAAAAATGATGCAGTTCATAAAATTTTGGGAGAATGCTTTTTATTGAAGGCAAGAAATTTAGCCGAAGATGCTAATATCGTTATTGTGAACCATTCATTATTATTCAGTAATGTTACTAATAATCAGCAAATTTTACCAAGTTTTGATAATCTAATAATGGATGAAGCGCATCAAATTAATGATGTAGCAAGTAATCAATTTGCTTTAGAAATAAATTTTGACAGTGTTCAAAAATTTCTATCTAAAAATATTATTCCTGAAACTACTAATGTACGAAATAAAGTTATTGATTTATCAATTTCTTCATCAAATCTTAACCAAATTGAATCATCTTTTAAAGAGTTACAATCTGAATCAGAAAATGGTATTGCAATATTACGAAAACTAAATAAGTTAATAAAGGCTGAATTTTTTGAATTACAGTCATCCCTTAAATTTTCTTCTAATAAGGAAACCCAAATTCCACTTACAGGACCACTTGTGTCTCATCCTTCGTGGTTGAATATCCAGCATTCTATTAAAGAATCTAAAAATTATTTTCATAAATTATCTCGTGTTCTACAAAATAATTATGAAATTCTTATCGAATATAATAATAAAAAAAATAAGGATATTATTTACTACAGAAACACTATAAAAAAACTTATTAATATTTTAGAAAGTATTATTTTTAATCTTGAAGAGTATGTTTATTCAAGTAATTATGATTATTTAATTTGTGTAAATTCAGGAATCAATAATATTGGTTTGACAATTAGGCCTACCGACATAGGAGAATTAATAGACTTTGAGCTCTATCAATCTAAAAGTACTATAATTGCCACTAGCGCTACATTAAATTCTTTTGATGGAAGCAGTTATAATTTTCATTTTATTGCAAAGCAAATTGGTATGACAGATGCCAAAAGTATTTCAATTGATGCACCTTATAATTATCGAGATAAAGTCTTAGGAATTGCAATATCTGACATATCTCCTCCTAATGATAATTATTATGAAGAAAGCATTGCCGAATACATCATAGATACTGCCAATATATTAGATGGCAAAACTCTGGTACTTTTTACTTCTAATCAAACTTTAGAAAAAGTTAGTAATATTATTATTAATTCTAAACGTTTAAAAAATATTAATGTTTTAACTCAAGGCTTAGATGGTAAGCCATTTCAATTATTAAAGAAATTTAATGACAACCCTAAATCTGTATTACTTGGAACCTCGTCATTTTGGGAGGGAGTTGATATTCCTAGTAAAAATTTAGATTGCGTAATGGTTAGCAGGTTGCCCTTTATGGTACCAAGTGATCCTGTTTTGCTAGCAAACACTGTAAATGACGAAGATTCATTTAATTCATATTTATTACCAGCAGCTATATTAAAATTTAGACAAGGATTTGGACGATTAATCAGAAGTGATGAAAGCAGAGGTGTATTTATTGTTTTGGACAGTAGAATCATTACTAAATCGTACGGAAAATATTTTTTAGATGCATTAAATGAAATTGATATTTTGCCAGTAAAAATACGCGACACCCATGAACTTCTTGTTGATTGGAAAAATAATGAAAGCTAAGTATTTTGTTGGTGATATTGAAGTTAATGAATTTCATATATTGAAAAAAGAATTAAGATATAATTCTGGCTTTAATATTATTTTATTTGATAAACAAATGGAAAAAATTGTAAATTTTAAAATTAGTTTATCAAATAAGTATATAAAAAATTTACTTTATCAAAAGGTTTGTTTTTATAATGATTGTAATTGGAGTAGTATCGGCTTAGTGGGAGTTTTATTCATAGAAAAAATTTTTAAATTATTAGGATTTAATTCTTATATTTCTCAGGCTGCAATGAATGATGGGTTAGAGATTTATTTTTGGTCTAGAGTAGGATATAAACCACTTTTAAATAATACAGATAAAAATCATTTCTATTTTTGTAACGACCTAGAAATTATTTAATTTTAACTCCCCATTTTGATAAAATATCCATACTAATATCCCTCGATTCCTCTTCATTGATATAGTAAATTTCTCTATTAAATTTTTCCATTGAAATAAGATACATTCTCTTTAAACCATTTTGAATATTAGCATATTCATTTTTAGCTAGGATTAAATTATATTTGGCCACATACCTTGCTGCTCTTAGTATTCTTGTTGGATCATCTGCATATGAATTATTATGATGAGATCGAAGTATCTTATTTTGAAGATCTTCAAATCCTCTATGTGGATCGATAAAACTTGCTACATTCTTTATGTTTAAATCAATTGCAATAGAATTCATTGTAAAATCTCTTCTGAGTAGATCTTTTCTTATTGAATTATGAAAACTAAGTAATATATCATTGGTTTTATAATCATAAATCTCAGATCTTAGTTGAGCTATATTTAATTGATTATTAGCTATTTGGATAGTTAAAGTTTTATATTTTGAGTAATATTTCATCTTCAAAGCATTTGAATCAACGTTTTTTAGATATTTGTATATTAACCTTACATCACAATTAGTTGCCAGGTCAGTGTCCTTAGGTTGATGCTGATAGACATAATCTCTAATCTGGCCACCCACTAACCATAGGTTTGACCCATTATCTTCGATGAAATTGTATAGATTGGTAAATATAATGGCAATTTCAGCATTCTTCATTTTGGAAAAAAATGCATTTCTCATATTTATACTGGTTGACATATGGGTACTTAATTTTTACTATCGATTTATCAACTAATAACTATTTTAGTTTATTCTTGCAGCGGGGTGTTATCTGGGAGAATAATTAACGAGTGACATTGAATAAAAGTCTTAACAACAAAAAACATTTATCTGCCTTAGATTTGCTTTCTAAAACTCAAATTGATTTTTTTAAATCTTTAAATATTGAGTTTCATGATTTTACAGTTTTACTTGAATGCCTAACTCATACTTCTTACATAAACGAACATCCTAATGAATCAATATTTTCTAATGAGCGGTTAGAGTTTTTTGGTGATTCCGTTTTAATGTTAGTAATTTCAGATTATTTATTTAATAGGTTTCAAGATTTTAATGAAGGTGATTTAACAGCTTGGCGGTCGCAGCTAGTTAATGGAAAAACTTTGTCTGAAATTGCTAAAAATATTGGACTAGGAAAGTGTATCTTGTTAGGAAAAGGTGAAGACAATGATGCTGGAAGAAATAATATTAGTATATTAGAAGGTACACTTGAAGCCCTTATTGCCGCTATTTATCTTAATACTGACTATGAAACTACTAAATATTTTATTCTATTCATTTTGAAAGATGAAATAAAAAAATTAGAAAATGAAGAAATAATAATTGATTCTAAAGGAGATCTTCAAAAATATTTTCAATCATTTAATCTAATGCCTGAATATATTCTGAAGTCTACATCTGGCCCAGAGCATTCCCCTACATATAAAATTGAAATTATTATGCCTGATGGCATAACTATATTTGCTAATGGTAAAAATATACAAGATGCTGAAAAGAATGCTGCTTTAAAAGCACTAGAAATTTTGAGGTAATTTATGCACTTAAGAAAACTTTCGCTTCATGGCTTTAAAGCCTTTGCTGGTGTTCAAGAGTTTGATTTCTCTTCTGGTATGACTGCTATTATTGGACCGAATGGTTCTGGAAAATCTAATGTAGCTGATGCAATAAGATGGGTGTTTGGAGAACAATCAAATAAAAATATCAGAGCAAAAAAAACAGAAGATGTTATCTTTTTTGGTTCTGATACTAAAAGATCAATGGGTATAGCAGAAGTTACAGTTGTCTTAGACAACGAAGACAAATGGCTTCCTTTAGATTTTGCTGAAGTTTCTATTACTCGAAAAGCTCATCGCTCTGGTGATAATGAATATTTTATTAATGCTAATAAAGTTAGGTATTCTGATGTTATGTCCTTGATGCATAAAGCTAATATGCATCAAAATTCATATGCTTTTGTATCTCAAGGATTGGCTGATAAAATAATTGAATTAAAGCCTTTTGAAAGACGTGTTTTAATTGAAGAAGCTGCTAACATTGGTCAATTTAGGTCAGATTTAGTTTTAACTAAAAGACGCATTGTCGAAACAAAAGATAACATTTTAAAAGTTGATTTCATTCTTAAAGAACTTAAACCAAGAGTCAATTTCTATGAAAAGTTTCAAAAGAAAATTATTTTACATAAAGAAATATCTATAGAACTTGATTTATTTTTAGATTTTTATTATCAAAATAAGCTTATTTTTTTATTAAATTCTGGAAATAATTTTCATAAAGAAAGAAATTCTATTGACCAGTCTATATTAGAAAATAAAAAAAGCTTAGGTAATATTTCAACAGATATTAATAAGGCAGATATGTTATTAGTAAATCATGAATCAAGCATCCAAAAAAATCGTAATTCTCAAATGTCAATTGTTGAAGAAATTGGTCAAATTGATAAAGCATTAGCACTTGTTAATCAAAAAATTGCAGAATTAAATATTAGAAAAAATTCTATTATTGAAGATCTTTCTAATTTAAAAAATATGAATAATAATTTAGTGATGCCTCCAGTGGAGTCAAATTTGTTGGAAGATAAAATAAATCTAGAAAAAAAGAAAGAACGCATTTTAGGAAATATATCTAAAATTAACGGAGATTTAGAAAAAAATATTTTACTAAGGAATACTACTCAAATTAATTTAGATGTTAAATATTCTGACTTATCACAGGCCAAAGAATCACTTTTTTTAATTGAAAAATTGATAAGAGAAATTGAGGTCGAAATGAATTTACTGGAACAATTCTATAAAGAAGCTCCAGTCGACAATGATAATATTAACTCTTTATTGAATGACTTTGTAAATAATGATAGCTCTTTACCTAAGCCTAATATTTTAGGATCATTGAGTAGATTAATTGATGTACCAATGGATTTTGAAAAAGCAATTGAAGCATCTCTCAGTGGCTATTTAAATGCAATAATTGTTAAAAATATTAAAGATGCTAAAATTTGTTTTGATTTTCTTAATGATAACGATTTGGGGACAGCTAAAATTTTAATATTAGATACTGTACCTATGTCACCTCCTTTGACGCTCATGAAAGAAAATGGAATTATCAATATTGCATCAAAAGTTGTAAAAGCTGATAAAATTTATCAAAACTTAATCAACGCTTTATTAGGAAATATTATTATTGTAAGCAATCTTGAGAAAGCTCATGATGTGCTTTCTAGAGGGATTGGTCAAGTAGTTACAAAAGATGGAACCCTTCTTGTTAATAATTTTACTTTTTATGGTGGTTCCAAAAAATCTAATGGCAACCACTTTTCTATTCAATCTAGAATCGATATTTTAAATGATAATTTAGAAGAAAATAATAATAAAATTCCCAAACTAAAAATTAATTTAGAAAATATCGAAAAAATTATTATTGAACAAAGAAAACTTATTAGTGAATCAGAAAAATTAATTCAATTGCTTGAAACTGAAAAATCTTCTTTTGTCGATACTCTTAACTTAGTTACTAATAATTTATCATCTATTACGGGAAAATTAAATTTTGATGAGATTAATGACAATTCTAAAAATATTGATTTAGATGGTAGTCAATTATCTACAATTGAAATTATTAAAAATAAGGAATCTGAATTAAAAGAAATAAACATAGAATTATCTAATAATGAAAAACATATTCTTTCATTATCTAAAGAATTAACTATTCTAAGTGATAAAAAGAATGATATTCATTCAAATTATTTAATAATCGAAAAATCAATAAAGAGCATGAAGAATGCCAATAGCGATCTTTTTGCCAAACGGAATAATTTTCAGAAAAATTTACAAAATTTAGAAAATAAACAATTTCTATTAAATACAAAAATTGATCAAAATAATATTATTTATAATGAACTTTTAGAGAATATTCAACAAGATGGCTATTCAATAGATAACACCGGCAATCTTATTTTAAAATTAAATCATGAAGATGATGAGTATCTTTCATTAATAAATAAACTGCGTACTTTGTTGACTGTTGATGATTTATCTATGCTTAATGCAGATCAAATCAAGAGATGCTTAATTATAATCAATGAATTAAAAATAAAATTATTAAAATTGGGCACTATTGATAAAGATATTGAATCAGATTTAATATCTGATAAGCAAAGATACGATGAATTAATAGTTCAAATTGAAGATTTAACTAATTCTGAAGATGAGCTTTCTGAAGTTATAAAAAAATTAGAATTATCAATTTCTGAAAAATTTGATAAAGCTTTTGAATCTGTTTCATTTAAATTTAATGAATTTTTTGCTAAAGTTTTTGATGGCGGAACAGCTGAATTAAAATTAATTTCAGCTGAAAATAAATCTGATTCAGGAATTGATATAATTGTTAAGCCACCTGGTAAACGACTCTCTAGTCTTTCATCTTTATCTGGAGGTGAGCGAGCAATGACATCCGTAGCTCTAATGTTTGCCT
>TARA_B110000263_G_scaffold117549_1_pt1 | contig 15158 bp, 13 predicted proteins | sample TARA_B110000263 | Tara Oceans TARA_B110000263 (sample SAMEA4397730) | marine metagenome | biome: Polar Biome; feature: [MES] marine water layer (ENVO:01000295) within the mesopelagic zone...; material: water (ENVO:00002006), including particulate matter (ENVO:01000060) such...
CCTACCGAAAAAAAAAATAATCTTGATAAAAATTATTCTAAATCGATAGAAGCATCAGATGAAAATGAGAAAATGAATAAAAATTCATTTACTAACAAAAATAAAGATGATTCTAATGATAAAACTGATAAAAATTTAATCAAAAAGAATCAAAATGATAAGATTGATAAAGAATTGAGTATTAAGAAGATTTCTGATGAATGGAGTAATGTTTTATCATCATTATCTAAAAGTAATATTATTCATTCTTTAGAAAAAGTTGAAATAAAGGAATTAACTTCAAAAAAAATAATTATTTTAGTTTGTAAGTTAAATGAGTTTATGTTTAAGAATTTATTGAATGATATTAATTTAATTCAAGATAGTATTAATAAATATTTTAATGTTAATTTATCTTTGGAGTTATTACTTAAAAAAGATGAAAATCCACAAAAAACTCAATCAATTGAAAAAAAAGATACTATAGATAAGGATCATCCATTATTTATGGATATATTGAATGAATTTGAAGGAGAATTAATCAAGTAAGGGAGTATTTATGTTTAAAGGAATGTCGAATATATATAAACAAGCACAAAAAATGCAGAAAGATATGAAAAGAGTGCAAGAAGAATTAGAAAATTTAAAAATTGGAGGCCAAGCAGGTGGAGGAATTGTTAAGGTGGTTGTTAATGGTAAAAAAGAACCAAAGTCTATTACTATAGATGATAGTATATTAAAAGAAGATAAAGATATGGTAGAGGATTTGATTTTAGCTGCGATGAAAAATGCATTTGATAATGCAGAAAAAGAATCTGCTGAAAAAATGAAATCTGTTACTGGCAATATGCCAAATATTCCTGGCTTTTAATGAGTGTATATCCCAATACTTTAAAAGAATTAATACTAAAATTTTCAAAACTCCCTGGAATAGGCAAGAAGACTGCTGAGCGGCTTTCAATCTATATATTAAATTCAAATAAAGAAGAGACCGTAGATTTTTCGAATGCTTTAGTTAATTTGAAAGATTCAATTACTACTTGCCAAGTATGTAATTGTTTCATTGAAATAGAATGTCATATATGCAATAATGAAAATAGGGTAAAAGATTTACTATGTATTGTTAAAGACCCTACAGATGTTTTTTTAATAGAAAAATCAGGGTTTAGAGGGCTCTACCATGTATTAGGTGATCTTATAGCTCCCTTTGATGGAATTACACCAGAAAAATTAAATATTAGCTTACTATCTGAACGTTTAAAAACTATCAAGGAAGTTATTATAGCTATTGAACCATCTCATGATGGAGATATAACTACAATATATTTATCAGATATTATTAAAAAGAAAGAAATTAAAGTATCACGACTTGCTAGGGGGATTCCAGTTGGTACTAGTTTAGAATTTATTGATGAAGTCACCTTGTCTCATTCAATAAATGATAGAGTGGAGATCTAATGTTTTTTAAATACAGGTATATCCCTAATTATTTATCTTTATTAAGAATTTTTCTAACACCTATATTTATATTTGCGATGTTTCAAAATACACTTTTTTACAAGTTAATTTCTTTAAAAATATTCTTTCTTGCTTCATTAAGTGACTTTTTTGATGGATACATTGCGAGGAAATATAATTTTGTTTCAAATTTTGGAAAAAATATAGACCCCATATCAGATAAAATACTAGTTATATCATCTTTTATAGTTTTATCTATATTGTATCCAAGTATAGTGACTTGCTGGATGGTGTGTTTAATTATTTCAAGAGATATTTTAGTGACATTATTAAGATACTATAAATTGAATACCTCGGTTCCATTACAGACAAATTTTATTGCTAAAAGAAAAACATTGATTCAAATTATTATTATTCATTTAATTTTGATTCTGCATATTCTAGAACCTAGTTATATTATTAATAATCAATATTTATACTATATGATTTTATCTTCAATAATATTGTCTTGGCTTTCAGCTTTTACTTACATATTACCAGCTAAAAAATGAATTTTATATATAAAAGTATTATTACTTTTTTTTATACTGGGTATGTTAGATTTGCTCCAGGAACTATCGCCAGTATTTTAGCTATGTTAATATGGTTTTATATACCAAATAATTTGATTATTCAATTATCTATTATTTTGTTGCTATTATTTTCATCTATATATCTTTGTTATCTTCATTCAATTCAATCTAATATTGAAGATCCATCTTATATAGTAATAGATGAAGTCCTTGGAATGTTCATTTCTTTATTTATGTTACCCAAGCATCTATCTTTATATCTATTAGCATTTATTATGTTTAGAGTTTTTGATATACTCAAGCCATCTATAATATATAATATTCAAAATTTAAAATATGGTATTGGGATTCTTGCTGATGATATAATAGCAGGGTTGTTTACGTTGATAATATTACATAGTATTTTATCTTTATGAAAGTTGGTATCATTAGTATTGGAGATGAGTTAATTAGTGGATATACTATCGATACTAACTCTAATTTTATAGCTTCAAAATTAAAAGAATATAATAATTTAGATGTATCTAATATCTGTGTGGTAGGAGATGATTTAGAAGTAATTTCAAATAATCTGGATCATTTAATAAATAGTGATTTTAATTATATTTTTTTAACAGGTGGATTAGGTCCGACCCATGATGATTTAACAAAAAAAGTATTGTGTCAATACTTTAATTGTAATTTGAAAATTTGTGAAGAGCACTATAAGCAATTATTGAAAAAACATTCAAATATAAAAATAGAGGATTTAAAATCTCAATCTGAAATTCTAGATATAAGCGAGCCAGTTAATAATAATGTTGGTACCGCATTGTCAATGCATTTTAAATATAAGGGTATTTCTTTCTTTGTTCTTCCAGGAGTTCCTCTAGAAATGAAAAGCATATTAGTTGATCAAATATTACCAAATTATATAGATTCTTATTTTAAAAAAAATGATAATGTCATAACAATTTTAACATCTGGTATTTATGAAAGTTCATTGTATAATAAGCTGAAGCAAGTTATTAACAATTCAAATGATAATATTAAAGTTTCATTTTTACCAGGATATTCAGGGGTAAAGATAAGATTAAGTGAAGTTAATAAAAGTGTTACAACAGAAAGTTTTTTAAAATTTAAGGAATTAATAGAGTCAAAGATATCAAAATATATTTATGGATATGATAATGATAAATTGAATGAAGTTGTGGGTAGGATGCTTTTAAAAAATGAGAGCACATTATCTGTTGCAGAATCATGCACTGGTGGATATTTATCAAAGATTATAACAGAAACGCCAGGCAGTTCAAAATATTTTAAAGGTGGAGTTGTCGCATATAGTAATGATATAAAGATAGATGTGCTAAATATAGATAAAAATATAATAAATAAATATGGTGCAGTAAGCAAAGAAGTTGCATCATTGATGTCTGAAAATATTAGAAAAAAATATGACACTACTCATGGCATATCAACAACAGGAATAGCAGGTCCAGATGGTGGTAATGAAAATAAACCTGTGGGACGAGTCTATGTTTCAATTTCTACAAATAAAGAGACTAAGTGCAAAGAATTTACATTTTCAAATAATCGAGAAGTAAATATGAAAATTACAGCTTTTGTATGTCTTTCTCTTCTTAAAAGAAGTTTATAAATAAAAAAATAAAATTTATTTGCATTATATCATTTAATTGTATTAATATTACTTACGAGTAACTTACGAGGTAATAAAATGTTGTCACCAAAAAAACAAAAATTTTTAGATTTTATTAAATCATTTATATCCAGAAATGATAGACCCCCGACATTTGTAGAAATTATGAAAGGATTAAAATTCAGTTCGCTTGGTACAATTAATTGGTATATAGTTCAATTAGAAAATGATGGATTAATTAAACGAATAAAAGGTACTAATGGAAAGAGAGCACTTTCAATTCTTGAAAAAAATATTAATAATAAATTACCAATGCTAGGATTGGTTGCAGCAGGTATGCCAATTGAAGTTTTTGATAATGTTGAATATGTTGATGTTCCAAGCAAATATATAAATGATGAAAATTACGTATTAAAAGTAGATGGGAATTCAATGATAGATGATGGAATATTAGATGGTGATTATATAGTTGTAAAAAAATCACAGATAGCAACAGCTGGCGATACAGTCGTTGCTATATTAAATGGTGAGGCTACATTAAAAAAATATTATCTTGGAAAAAATGGAGTAGAACTACATCCTAGAAATAGTAAATATAATACAATTTATGTTTCAACTGATGATCAATTGTATATACAAGGTCAAGTTTTAGGTGTATTTAGAGAATATAATTAAACCGGAGAAATAATGGCAGATAAGAAAAAAAATGATAATTTAAACTTAGTTATTGAACAAATTAAAAAACAAACAAAAGATCCTAATGCAATTATGCGATTAGGAGATAGTAAAAAACATATTAAAAATATTGATGTTATTTCAACAGGGTCAATCTCTTTAAATACAGCTACTGGCATTGGAGGTGTACCTAAAGGTAGAATAGTAGAAGTATATGGTCCGGAATCTTCAGGGAAAACAACACTTGCATTACATTGTATTGCAGAAGCTCAAAAAGATAAAGGGACAGCAGCTTTTATTGATGTTGAGCATGCACTTGATCCAGCATATGCTAAAAATTTAGGTGTTGATACAAATAATCTATTGATATCCCAACCAGATGATGGAGAACAAGCGCTTGAAATTACAGAAACATTAATTAGAAGTGGTGAACTTGATATAATAGTTATTGATTCTGTTGCTGCTTTAGTTCCAAAAGCAGAACTTGATGGTGATATGGGTGATTCACATATGGGCTTACATGCAAGATTGATGTCTCAAGCAATGAGAAAATTAACTGGAATTGTAAGTAAATCAAAAACATGTGTTATTTTTATTAATCAAATTCGTCATAAAATAGGAATTATGTTTGGAAGTCCTGAAACAACTACTGGAGGACATGCACTGAAGTTTTATTCATCATTAAGATTAGAAATAAGACGTAAGGCACAAATAAAAGATGGAGAGAGAGTAATTGGAAATCGAACAATTGTTAAGGTTGCAAAAAATAAATTAGCTCCACCATTTACAAAAGTAGAGTTTGATATTATTTATGGTTTAGGAATTTCTTATGAAGGTGATTTGATAGAAAATGCACTATTAGGTGATATTTTACTTCAATCTGGATCATGGTTTTCATATAATAATGAAAAAATTGCTCAAGGTAGAGAAAATTTACGATTATTATTAAAAGAAAATTTAACTCTACGTAAATCTATTGAATCTAAAGTGAAAAAATATTTAGGTATATAGTAATAAGTGATTTAAATCAAATTTTATTCTTATTATTATAATTAACTTGTAGTTGTAAGAAATAAACATATCATATAATCCTCTTCTTACTCCTCATATACCTTGAAATATTGATATAAAAGAAACTCCTTAACAGGAGTTTCTTTTTTTTATTAACATATATATATTATATTTATATAATTAATTAACTAAAAAGAGGCTTTTTATGAAATATAATTTTATAATTTTAACTATACTATTTAGTTTATTATTTTCTAGGGAAACCATTAAAACTAAAGAAATTTCTCCAATACCTATTAAAACTAAAGAAAATAAAAATAAAATCAATAAGATATCTGATAAAGACTTACATAAATGGTCCAATGAAGATATGAATATTAACAATCCTGATTATCAAAATGAGATGAATAAATTAATGGATCTATTCAAGAACGATAAAGAAATTATTATTCAAGAATTTAAAAGGAAAATTGAACCATATAAAAATCAAAGGGATCAAGATATGAAGAATTTAAAATCTTTATATTCTGAAAAAAGAAAAGACATTAGAAAAAAATACGGCATTAAAGTAAAACCTAAAAATTCTGATAGAAAGAAAATAAAGAACATTGAAAAATCAAAATAATGAGATTTAATTAATTATTGAATGAATCGATTTGAAAAAGCTATTAAGATTGGTGATATTTTAGATGAATTGTATCCAAAAACTCCAATCCCACTTATTCATAAAGATTCCTTTACTTTACTCGTAGCTGTTATGCTTTCTGCTCAAACAACTGATAAAAAAGTAAATCAGGTAACACCTAATCTATTTAATAAGGCAGACAATCCTGAATTAATGTCTAAGCTAAGTGTCAAGAGTATTGAAAATTTAATTCGTCAAATTGGTTTAGCACCAACTAAATCAAAAAATCTTAAAAAAATGTCACAACAAATAATTTCTCAAGGTGGTATTAGACCTGATTGGGATTTTCTTGAGAGTTTACCAGGTGTGGGACATAAAACAGCTAGTGTTCTGATGTCTCAGTGGTATGGTATTCCTGCATTTCCTGTTGATACTCATATACATCGGTTAGCATCAAGATGGGGTTTATCTAAAGCTAGGAATGTAACTATGACTGAATATGATTTAAAAAAAAATTGGCCTAAAAAAACATGGAATAAACGACATTTGCAAATTATATTTTTTGGAAGGGAATATTGTCCTGCAAGAAGTCATAATCTTATAAAATGTCCAATTTGTTCTTGGGCTGCAACAAAGAAAAGAATTAAATCTGAGATGAGAAATTAATTTTCTAATAATATAAGATTAACCAATATAACTATATCTAGTACATCAAAATTATTGTCATTATTTAAATCACCTGCTAAAAGCTGGCTTGTAGTTGCCTCAGAATTACCAACAATAATATTTATGGCTACAACTAAGTCTAATACATTTAGTAAAGTATCTAAATTTAAATCTCCTCCTAATAAAGAATCAGAAAAGTAGTAACCAGTTTTATGATTATCACCTCTATATGTATTCCAATAGAATTCTTCAGTATTTGTTTCGCTTTTGATATCAATAACTGATAGATTTTGACTAGTTCCAATAATAATTTCTAAATCATCATCATCATCTAGGTTTATAATTGAAGGTGAGCTTTCAAATCCTGAACTAAATTGTAAAGGAAAATTCTCAAATTCTGTACCATCAATATGATAAATTATTAATTTTCCTTCTTTGGTGGCAGATATAACTTCGGGTACATTATCATTGTTTAAATCTGCAAAGATTGGAGATGAATTAACTTTCTCATTTCCTACATATTGTGGCCAATTTGTTAAATTTTCTCCATTGCTATTTATACCATAAAGAAATCCATCTTCAGAGCCAAAAAATATTTTAATTTGATTATTATGTGTTATAAATCCAGGTTCTGAATTAATATCATCTGTTGTAGGAACAATAAATTTAACTGAGCCATCTATATTTAGACCATAAAATAATCCATCAGTATCTCCAATTAATATTGTAATATCATTGCTATTATCTAATATTGATGGAGCAGCTTTAAACTTGTTTTGTGAAGTGAAAATAGTTTCAAATGTTCCATCATCATAAATAATATGGATTTCTTTATCATTTTCAGTTGCAACAACAATATCATCTTTTCCATTATTATTTAAATCATGTATCGCTACCCCATTAAGAATTTTTGAATTAATTTCTACAGGAAAATTATTAACAGAATTACCATTAAAATTAATAGCAAAAACATCGCCAGAATTTGAATAGCCTGTAAAAACTATTTCTAGATCATCATCATTATCTAAATTTGCTAATGATGGTGTGCCCATTAAGTATTGATCTGTTTCATAATCTAACTCGATATTTCCATATTCATCAATAATATAGCAATGTTTATTTTTTGAAGTCACTACAAATTCAATTTCTCCATCATTATCAATATCTGCAGCAGCTGGTGATCCCCATATTTCTTTACTACTACCCTCAAGTTCAATAGGGAAACCACTTAGAGAGTTTCCACTGCTATTAACACCATGAAAAAAACCATTATCATCACCGAAAAATATTTCAGAAACCATATCATTGTTTATATCAATTATTGTTGGAGAAGATTTAATGGTTGTTACTGTATTATATGGATTCCCATCATCATCGATTAAAGTTGTTGTATATGGAAAACCCATTTGATCTAATGTTACATTAATATAGATATCATATAAATTCTCACTCGATTCTCCATTATTTGAAGAGGAGATAACAGTAAGGTTTAATATATGATTAGATAAACTAATATTATTTGCTAATGAGACTAAAAAAGGATTATTGTTATTTGTATAAGAATTACCTACATCTAAATTATTAAGGGATAAATATTCATTAATAATTGATATAGATTCATCATTTGTTGATAGAATTATATCTGCATTTTCTGCATCATTCCAAGGAATTAGATTTTCTAATGTTACAAATAATTCAATTACTTCTCCAGGGTTAGCAATGTTATCACCATCACCTTGGAACTCATTATATGAGTAATCTTGCATTACAACATTAGGATTTTCAAGACTTTGAGGTTCTATACCAATTAATGCACCTTGATCATAATCAAAACCATTTAATGAACTTAAAAGATAATTTCCATTCTGTGAACCACCCCATCCAAAGTTATTATGAAAATAATCTCCATCATAACCATCGATATTCCAAGCATGGCAACCCTCAGTATCACAACCATCGACATAGAGTGGTCTATTTAGATTTAATTCATTTTGTAAAATATTTCTATACTGTGTTGTACTATAACTACTTGCTGAAATCTCATCAATATCATCTTTAAATATAAAATAATTTCTTAATGAATTACGTGCTCTTGATGTTTGTGAACCAGAACCATCAATTCCAAAATTCATATTCACTGATACAGCACAGTGATAAAGTAATTCTTGGCTTTCAGATGTGGGATATGTATTTGCCATTTGACTATAATTATAAAATGAAGCTCCGAAATTTGCATATTGATATCCATATTGGTTATGAGTATATCCATGAGAACTGTATCCAATCTCAGGATAAGACCAATAATGCATGATTTGAGCCATTGCAACAGCAACACATCCGACATATACATTTCCACCAGGTCCATCTGGATCTTCAGGGCACATATCATTCCAAGATGAATCTTGATTAAATCGAGCTTGAAGTAATGGAGAAACACTTCTAGTTTGAATTTCATAGTCTACTAGATTGCTATACTTATTCCATTGGTTTGCAACATCATCTCTTTGAATGTTAACAATTTTTTCACTACTCAATTCTGATGAATATAAATTAAATAAATAGTTTATATTTGAAGGGTATTCTAAAGAGATTACAAATTCATTCTCAAAACTGTATCCAAGAATTGGCATAATTAAGTCATCAGCTGCAATAAGAATAAAACCCCTAGGGTTTAATTTAATAGCATAAAATATATCTTCATTATTATAATTAATAAGAGTGCTTTCATTATAGCTAAAGTCAACTAAATCTCTTTGATTTTTTGAATAAAAAAAGTTTTCAGCTATATTAATTGCTGAAGATTGAGAAATTACATCAGAAAATGAAAAACTAATTAAAAATAGTGTATAAAATGATATTTTAAATATTCTCATAAATTACCCTTGTTTTATGTTTGTAAAATTTATCTAATAATTATATATAATATATAATAAATTTTGTAACTAATTATAACAATGGGAATTATATAATAATGAGATTTATATCACAAGAATTCAAAACGACACTTTTTTTAAAGTTTTTCGGTTTTTTAAAAGTACCTATGATTTTTTACTGTAATCCAAAAGTAGTAAAAATTTCAGAAGAAAGCGTTGAAATTAAAATTTCCTTAAGAAGAAAAACTAAGAACCATGTTGGAAGTATGTATTTTGGAGTATTATCTGTAGGAGCTGACATAACAGGAGGTGCTATAGCTTTGGGGTTAATTAAAAAGTCTAAATGTAAGATTAATTTATTATTTAAAGATTTTAAAGCTGATTTTTTAAAAAGAGCAGAGGGTGATGTTCACTTTGTTTGCAATGATGGTAAGTTAATATCAGAGATGGTTAAAGAAACTGAAATATCAAAGGATAGAATTAATAAGCCTATAAATATTACTGCCTATGTTCCTACTAAATTTAAAGAAGAGCCAGTTGCTAAATTTATTTTAACACTTTCACTAAAAGCTTATTAATTTTTTTATCTTTTATTAATTTGAGATATTAAATTAATAGCATGAAACGATTATTCATTATAGTATTATTTTTTTTATTCTTTATATCTATCCCTTTATGTGATTGTAATTCCTTTATTAAAGGAGATATAAATAATGATTCTAGTATTGATATTATTGATGTTATGCTAATAGTTGATTTTAGCATTAATAGTTTATATTATGATATATCAGATTTAAATGAAGACCAAATAGTCAATATTTTTGATATAATTATAATTATAGAACGAATATTATATCCATTTGAGCAAGACGTAGATATAACTATGATTGATTTTGATTTTAATAGTTTATCAATAGGTTGGAATAAATCTAATAATTATGGATTTAAATCCTATGATTTGTATTATTCAAACTTTATTGATGATCAAGAGTTGTTATTGTATACAACAGTAGATATTAATGATACTTTAATTGTACTTAATAATATTATCCTAAATGAACAAAATTATTTTTGGATAATTATTGATGATTTTACTGGATGTGAATTAGTATCAGAACAATATAATTATGAATTACCATTTAAATCATATGAGTTAAATAGTGAAGGAAATGTGTTTTCAACTGAGTTGTTAGTTGATGATTTTAAACCAGCTACAGATTGTATGAATTGTCATGAAGATCATTATAATGAATGGTTTTCTTCAATGCATTCCTATACATCAAGGAGTCCATTATTTTTTTCGTATAAAAATGATGTAAATAATCATCATCCTATTGTTGGTGAAAATTTCTGTATGCAATGTCACAATCCAGTTGCCTTTTTGACTGGAGAAAATACAGCAGCTTTTCAAAATGTTAGTGAATTTCTAAACAGTAATTTAAATCAATCTATTAAGGATGGTATAGGATGTGATGTTTGTCATACTGTTACTGGGCTAAGTCAGACGGTTCATACTGGAGATAATTTAGCTGCAACAGCAGAATATAAGCTATATCCACTTGGTAATATTAAGTTTGGATCAATACAAAATCCAGAACCTAATGAATATCATGCTTCATATTATTTGCCTACTTATTCATCATCTCAAATGTGTTTGCCATGTCATGATCTTGTAGTTAGAGATGTAGAAGCTGAAATTACCTTTACAGAATGGAATAGAATTCCAGGTTTTTCTATGTTTGGAGGTGTTTCATGTCAGAGTTGTCATATGCCAGAAAAAGAAAATGGTTATCATGATCATAGATTTGTAGGTGTTGATATTGATTTAAATATCCCAATTAATGAAAATCCTTTATATGAATCTGTGCAAGAGTTATTATCAACAGCAGCTGAAATAGAATTTGATGTATTAAATGATACAATACCTTCTATAATTAGCCCTGGAGAAATATTGCAAATACCATTAACTATTGAGAGTAAAACAGCACATAGTATTCCATCTGGAACATCTTTTAATAGGCAAGTATGGATTGAACTAGTTATTAATCATAATGATCAAATTATCTTTCAGTCAGGGAAAATATTACCAAATGAACAATTGGATTTTAATGATTCAAATTTAATTCAATTTAAAACAGAAATATTAGATGAGAATGGAAATATTGCAAATAATGTTACTGAAACACATGATATAATTAGCACATCATTATTAGCATATCAAAGTAGATATGTATATTATGATTTTATTATAACTGAAGAATTAATAGGGAATATAAATGTAAGTGCACGGATGCTATTTAGATCATTTGACCCTGATTTTATTATGGAACATCACCCAGAATTTATTGAAAATTTAGGTATCTATGAAATTGACTCAATTAGTAAAACAATAGTAATAGAATGATTAAAATTTTAATTAGAGCAACATTCCTTGTTTCAATATTATTACCATATCAATTTACTATTGAACAAGATTTTGGAAAAATTATTTCTGGTGATACTGAATATGAAAATCCCTTTTTGGGAGGGTTTAATAAGCCTAAAATCCAATGGGCTGATTGGAATAATGATGGTTTTGTAGATTTGTTTTTATTAGATGAAGATGGTCATATAAGATACTTTTTGAATGAAAATCATAATTTTATCTTACAGTCTACTAATTTTTTAAATTTATCAAATATATTGTGGTTTTATATTTATGATTTTGATGGTGATTTTGATTATGAAATTATTACGTCAAGTTCATTGTATCAAGGGGGAGCATCTTATTTTGAATATGCCCAAGATGAATTAGTATATATATCAGAAATAGTAGATGATGACAATAACTATTTAGATATTGATCAATCTATGATACCAACTTTCGCTGATATAGATGGAGATGAAGATTTAGATTTATTTTCAGGCAATATAATAGGAACGTTAAATTATTTTAAAAATACAGGCTTAGATAATAATATTCCAACTTTTAATTTAGAATCAAATTATTGGCAAGAAATTTATATTGTTGGTCAATCAAGGCATGGTTCTAGTGCAATTAGTTTTATAGATTTAGATAATGATTTAGATTTAGATTTATCTTGGGGAGATTATTTTCAACAAAGTTTATATATTGTTTGGAATATTGGGGATCAATTAAACCCTATTATGGATAATAATAATATAATAACACAATTTCCGTATGAAAACCCGGTTAATACAGCAGGATTAAATTTACCATCTTTTGTTGATATAGATAATGATAATGATAATGATTTGTTTGTAACAACTTTATCTGGTGCATATGGATATCAATTAACAAATAATTTTATGTACTATGAAAATATAGATAATGATTATGTATTTCAAACATATAATTATATCGAAACTGTTGATTTATTATCTGATATTAATCCAAAATTTGTAGATATTGATTTTGATGGTGATTTAGATTTATTTGTTGGAACTAATTATGATCCTACATCATTTCCATGGATTGGAAAAATTATTTTTTATGAAAATATTGGTCCTGATTTAGACAATAATCCAGTATGGGAAATCAATACTAATAATTTTCTTGATATAGATTTAGGTAATAATTTATTTCCTGAATTTATTGATATTGATAATGATAGTGATTTAGATTTATTTGTAGGTAATTATAATGGTATTATTCATTATTTTGAAAATACTGGAACAATTTATAATGGAAATTTTGAGTATAATGGAACTATAGAAAATATAGATATACAAGGATATTCCTCTCCTGAATTTATAGATATAGATGATGATGAAGATTATGACCTTCTTATAGGGTGTGTCGATGGAAGTATTTATCTTTATGAAAACATTGGGGATAGACATGATTTTAATTTTGATTTACAAAGCTCTAATTATAGTAATATAAATGTTGATTTACGTTCAACAATTTTATCTATTGATATAGATTTAGATAATGATAAAGATTTATTAATAGGTTCTGGAAATAATAATATTTTTTATTATAATAATTTAGGCAATGGAAATAATCCTCAATTTGAATTAAATAATGATTTTGTTTTTCCTTATTTAGGTAAAAATATATCCCTTGATTATTATGAATCATGTAAACATACAGGTATTATTTCTGGAATATCAACAGGAGGAATGTACTTCACATCTATAAAAGGTGACTTGCAAGGAGATATTAATGATGATAATATCTTAAATATTTTTGATATTATTATATTGGTAGAATCAGTTTTAAATAATAATAATTTTAGTATTTTTGATATTAATTTTGATTGTGTCTTAGATATATTAGATATTATTGAATTAATAAATTTGATTTTGGACACATAATTGATGTAACATCTTGTAAATGTGACTTATATCTCATTGTATTTAGTTAATTATTTAGTAATTTGGGAGTGAACTTTAAATAATTTAAATGAAATGAACTATATTTACATATATATGATACTTATTATCTCTTCATTTGCTTTTTCAGCTGATGGAAGAATAAAGAATGAAAATTCTAATTTTTATAATAGAGTTGGTGATTCTAGAATTAATTTAATTAATTCTAATATTAGTCAAACAACACTTGAAATTATTGTTGATGGTTATTCCTTAAATGAAGTTTTAGAAAATAAATATAACATTAAAATTGATAAAGGTTCCCCTTTATTATTAAAAGGAGCACCAGATTTACCAAAGTTAAATACATCAATAATTATTCCTGATCAAAAAAATATGAGTATTAAAGTTATTGAGAGTGAATATATTGAATTAACAGATATAAATATAATTCCTTCAAAAGGAAATTTGTCTAGGGACGTAGATCCTAAGTCAGTACCATATACTTATAGTAAACAGTATGAAAAAAATAGTTTTTATCCCTATAATTTGGCATCTCTTGGAGATCCTTATATTATAAGAGATATCCGTGGACAGTCTGTAATTATTAATCCAATTCAATATAATCCTATTACTAAGGTTTTAAGAATTTATAATAGAATAGTTCTTGATATTAATGAGAGTAAAGAAACATTTAATAAAGAAGTTAAAAATTCTATTCAAAGATTTAGTAGTGAAGTTAAATCTTCAAAAGAGTTTAATAATATCTATAATAATTTGTTTATTAATTTTCCTCAAGATGTAAGATTCGATTATATAGCAGATCAAGGTAAGATGTTAATTATATGTTATGATGATTTTATTGCATCTATGAATCCATTTGTAGAATGGAAAAATAAAAAAGGAATCCCTACTGAAATTGTAGCTCTAAGCTCAATAGGGAATACAGTAAATGCAATTCAAGATTTTATTAATAATTATTATTATAATAATGGATTAAGTTACTTATTATTGGTTGGTGATGCCGCACAAGTTCCAACACATATTGTAAGTGGTTCTGCCTCAGATCCAACATATGGATTTATTGAAGGTGATGATGCTTATTCTGAAATTTTAGTAGGTCGATTTTCTGGAAATAATTTATCTCATATAGAAACTCAAGTTCAAAGGACTATTGAATATGAAAAATTTGAAAATTTTGATTCAAGTCATTTAAATAAAGCATTGGGGATTGCATCAACTCAAGGACCTGGATATGGAGGTCTTTCAGATAGTGAATTTAATGATTTATTGGCCAATGACTTTTTATTAGGCTATACATATGATGATTATCAAGGTTTATACGA
>TARA_B110000263_G_scaffold25248_1_pt1 | contig 15147 bp, 17 predicted proteins | sample TARA_B110000263 | Tara Oceans TARA_B110000263 (sample SAMEA4397730) | marine metagenome | biome: Polar Biome; feature: [MES] marine water layer (ENVO:01000295) within the mesopelagic zone...; material: water (ENVO:00002006), including particulate matter (ENVO:01000060) such as......
TTTAACAGGAGAACGCGTTAATTTTTTTATTATATTTATTTGGTTTTGCATGATTTTTTTTAGAAGGAAAAAAATATCGATTGACGATACCTATCACTGAGTCTATCCAAAAAGTCATTTAAACCTCACAACGGCTTCCTGGCGTGAGAAAACATATATTTGGAGCAAAATATGTCCCGTAAAAATTATTTATTTACTTCTGAATCTGTTTCAGAAGGTCATCCTGACAAACTTTGTGATAGAGTGTCAGACTCAATTCTTGATGCTTTTTTATCTGAAGAGTCTTTAGCAAGGGTTGCTTGTGAAACTTTCGCCACAACAAATAGAGTGATTGTTGGGGGAGAGGTGGGTCTTTCAAGCAGAGAAAAATTGAATGATTTTATGGGACAGATTGATGGTATTGTAAGAGATTGCGTTAAGGATATCGGTTATGAGCAAGATGGGTTTCATTGGAGAAATCTTGTTGTTCATAATTACCTTCATCCTCAGTCAGCTCATATTGCGCAAGGTGTGGATAATAAAGGTGCTGGAGATCAGGGAATAATGTTTGGATACGCAGTAAATGAAACAAAAGAATTAATGCCAGCACCTATTCAGTATAGTCACGCAATTTTACGAACTTTAGCTGAGGCTAGGAAAGCTGGTAAAACACCACAACTGGGCCCAGACGCAAAATCACAATTAACTGTTAAGTATGAAGATGGTAAGCCTGTTGGTGTTACCTCTATAGTTTTGTCAACTCAGCACTTAGATGCTAAAATGAGTTCAAGTGACGTTAAGGATCTAGTTAAACCATATATTTTGGAGGCGCTACCAGAAGGATGGGTTTCACCAAAAACAGAATGGCACGTTAATCCTACAGGAGCTTTTGTCATTGGAGGGCCAGATGGTGATGCTGGTCTAACTGGAAGAAAAATTATAGTTGACACTTATGGTGGAGCAGCACCGCATGGAGGCGGAGCATTCTCAGGAAAAGATCCAACAAAAGTAGATAGATCAGCTGCTTATGCTGCTAGATATCTTGCAAAAAACATAGTTGCCTCAAAGGTTGCATCAAAATGTACGATACAATTGTCATACGCAATAGGGGTTGCCAAACCTTTATCAATTTATTGTGATATGCACGGAACTGGCTTGGTGGATGAAAGTAAACTTGAAACTATCGTGAGCGAGATTATGGATCTTACACCAACAGGTATTAGAGATCACCTTAAACTTGCCTCTCCAATATATGCTAGAACAGCCGCATACGGACATTTTGGAAGATCACCTGATGATGATGGCGGTTTTTCTTGGGAGAAAACAGATTTAGTTGAAGCAATTAAGAATAGTGTTTAATAGATTAAAACGCAATTTTAAATTAAGATTTTTAAACAAATTTGATGATTATATTTATAATTGAATTAGGTGTGTGATTGATTGAGTTATGGAGAAATAATTATGGGCGCCGTAAAGGTAAGGCTCTTCGAAGCGCTCAGAAGAGTTATATGTCTAATTTGCAAAAATACCTTCCAATCGGTGTGGATATTGATGAAAACCCAAGTAGAAAAAAGGTAAATATATTTTCAAATTCTAATCCTGTGTGGTTGGAAATTGGATTTGGTTCTGGAGAACATTTATTTCATCAAGCGATGGAGAATCCAGAAGTTAATATAATTGGTTGTGAGCCGTATATTAATGGGGTCGCAACACTTTTGGGAAAACTAGAGACAAAAAATATAAGTAATGTTTTAATTTATCCGGGTGATGTAAGAGATTTAATGGATGTTGTTCCTGAGTTAACTTTTGAAAGAATTTTCTTGCTATATCCAGACCCATGGCCAAAAAGTAGACATCATAAACGACGTTTTGTTTCGCCAGAATTTTTAGATCCTTTGATTCCTTTATTGAAGCCTTCTGGATTTATTTATATTGCTACGGATATTGGAGACTACGTCAGGCAGGCAATGCAAAATTTGAATATCTATGATGATTTGATTTGGATGTGCGAAGGTCCTCAAGATTGGAGAAAACCATGGAAGGGATGGTTTAGAACGAGGTATGAAAGAAAGGCCATTGCTGCTGGCCGACGATCATACTATTTAACATTTCAGAAAAGATGATAGGTTTCATTAAATAAAAGTTATCTTTCATAAGGTGATGCATGGTTTCAGATGGAAAAGCAATTAAAATCACAGCTTCTGGTGGGGTTGCTTTAAAGGGTATTGCAAATGTCCCTGGTGATAAATCGATTTCGCATAGGGCATTAATTTTTGGTTCACTCGCTTTAGGTAAAACAAGGATCAGTGGATTATTAAATTCATTTGATGTTATGAGTACTGCTAACGCTATGCGCTTATTAGGTGCGGAAATCTCTCAAGATAATAATAAAGATTGGATTGTTCAGGGTGTTGGTGTCGGAGGCTTCACCGCTCCTGAAAATGTGATTGATTGTGGGAATTCTGGAACATCTGTAAGATTAATTATGGGAGCTATATCTACTTCAAATATTTCTGCAACATTTACTGGTGATGTGTCATTAAGAAGTCGTCCGATGGGGCGTATTATTGAACCTTTAAAAGAATTTGGAGCGAGTGCGTATGGCAAAGATAATAATTCTTTACCGTTAACATTGGTGGGTGCAAAGAACCCAATTCCGATCGCCTATCATAGTCCTTATGCGTCTGCCCAAGTAAAGTCTGCTGTTTTATTAGCAGGTTTAAATGCCCCAGGTGAAACAATATTCACTGAAACTGATTTAACTAGAGATCATACCGAACGCATGCTCCATAATTTTGGAGCAAAGATTTCAACTGAACATACAAAAAAAGGTTGGGTGTCGGTGTTAACAGGTTATCCTGAGCTTAAACCACAAAATATGTCTGTCCCTAGAGATCCGTCTTCAGCAGCATTTATTGTTTGTTCAGCATTAATTGTCGAAAATTCTGAAGTTGTTGTGCCAAATATTAATATGAATTCAACACGTATTGGTATTTTTAAATCTTTGGTTGAGATGGGAGCTGATCTCACGTTTGAAAATGAGCGTGAGGAAGGTGGTGAACCAGTTGCAGATATTAGGGCTAAGTATTCTCCTGATTTAAAAGGAATTGATGTTCCAGCGACTAGAGCTCCTTCAATGATAGATGAGTATCCAATTTTAGCTTGCGTGGCGGCTTGCGCAGAGGGCACGACAAAATTTTTTGGAATCAAAGAGCTAAGGGTTAAAGAGTCGGATAGGATTGAATCGATGGCGGTGGGTTTGATATCTTGTGGTGTTAAGATTCATGTGACTGAAGACTCCATGGAAATTTCTGGTAAAGGGCCTGGCTCTGTAATGGGGGGTGCGGTCTGCAAAAGTAATCTAGATCATAGGATTGCTATGTCATTTCTCTGTTTAGGACTTGCTTCAAAAGCTAAAATTACAGTCGATGATGCTCGCCCAATTGACACAAGCTTTCCAATTTTTGAGGAACTAATGAGGAACTTGGGTGCAAATATAAAAAGAGAAGTCGTTTGAGTTTTGTTGTGGCAATTGATGGACCAGCTGCTGCGGGCAAGGGAACTATAGGATTAAAACTAGCAAAAATATTTGATTTTTCTTATCTTGATACTGGTCTGTTATATAGAGCGGTTGCTTCAAAAGCCTTGGAAACTGGAGTTTTTCCTGAAATTGTAGCCCAGAATTTGCATGAAAAAGATCTGCTTAAGTCAAACCTTCGTGATTTAAACGTAGCAAAAGAGGCATCAATAATTGCTGCTGTACCTGAAGTTAGATTAGCTTTAATGGACTTTCAAAAATATTTTTCAGAAAAAACTGAAGGTGCAGTATTAGATGGTCGTGATATTGGTACTGTTATTTGTCCAAAAGCTGATGTTAAGTTTTTTATTTCTGCTGATCCCAATGTGAGAGCAGAAAGAAGATTTAATGAACTGCAGGCCAGAGGAATTAAAACTAATCTTAAAACAGTTTATGAAGAAATTTTGGTTAGAGACAGAATGGATTCTAACAGAGAGCTTTCACCAATGCGTAAGGCAGATGACGCTTTTTTGATTGATACTTCTAATTTATCCATAATTGAGGCAATCAATATTGCGAAGAAATTGGTTGATAAAGTTATTACTGAAAAAAGCTCGATTTGACCGGCCTTTTGCTTGTATTTGAGATGCATCTGCTCTATATGGGGCGAATTAAGACTATTGTTTGCGGGGAATTACTTCAAAATTTAAATTAGGCTGGGTTAAACCGGCCTTTTGCTTGTTTGAAGTGATACTAAAATTTTATAGTCAACTTTAAGAAACCATAAGACCCATGGAACCAACCGTGTGGCCAGAAAACTAAAAAAAAGGAAACTAGACCGTATGTCTGCATCTGTCACCATGGAGGATTTCGAAGCCCTCCTAAATGAAAGCTTCGAACTTGATGTGCCAAAAGAGGGTTCCGTTGTTAAAGGTACAATTATAGCTGTTGAAGCTGGGCAAGCCATAATTGATATTGGATTTAAAATGGAAGGCCGAGTGGATTTGAAAGAATTTGCAAATCCCGGAGAAGCTCCAGAGATAAATGTTAACGATAAAGTCGAGGTGTATCTCGAACGTGTTGAGAACTCAAAGGGCGAAGCTGTAATTTCACGTGATAAGGCGCGTAGAGAAGAAGCCTGGGATCTTATGGAAAAAGCATATAGTGACGAAATTAGAGTTGATGGGGTGATTTTTGGTAGAGTAAAAGGCGGTTTTACAGTAGATTTGGGTGGTGCTGTGGCATTTTTACCTGGATCTCAAGTTGATGTTAGACCAGTCCGTGATGCATCTGCTTTGATGGGTATGAAACAACCTTTCCAGATTTTAAAAATGGATCGAAGACGAGGCAATATAGTTGTTTCTAGGAGAGCTATATTAGAAGAGTCCAGAGCGGAGCAAAGAGCTGAAGTAGTAGGTAAATTGGCTGAAGGAGATCCTATCGAAGGCATCGTTAAAAATATTACTGAGTATGGTGCATTTATTGATTTAGGTGGGGTAGATGGCCTTCTTCACGTAACTGATATGGCTTGGCGCCGTATCAATCATCCTTCAGAAATACTATCTATTGGTGAGACAGTTAATGTACAAGTTATCAAAATTAATAAGGAAACTCATCGCATAAGTTTGGGCATGAAACAATTAGAAGAAGATCCTTGGAATATTGTATCTGCTTCATATCCATTAAATTCCATACATACTGGACGTGTAACGAATATCACTGATTATGGAGCTTTTGTTGAGCTGGCTGCGGGAGTGGAAGGGCTAGTACACGTTTCGGAAATGTCATGGACAAAAAAGAATGTACACCCAGGTAAAATAGTTTCCACATCTCAAGAAGTTGAAGTTATGGTTTTAGAGATTGATGACGTCAAAAGGAGAGTTTCGCTTGGTTTGAAACAGACCCAAGGAAATCCATGGGAAAGTTTCGAAAAGTTACATCCTGTTGGAAGTCAAGTTGAAGGCGAAATTAAAAATATTACTGAATTTGGTCTGTTTATTGGATTAGAGGATGATATTGATGGAATGGTGCATTTGTCAGATATCGATTGGAATAAATCTGGCGAAGAAGCTATAAAAGATTTCAAAAAGGGCGATCTTGTTACTGCGGGCGTTTCTGAAATTGACATTGAAAAAGAACGTATTTCCTTAAGTATTAAAATGCTTGGATCTGATCAATTTGTTGAGGCAGTTGATGGAATTAAACGAGGTGCTATTATTACAGTTGAGGTAACTTCGATTGAAGAAGGTGGTATTGAAGTTAATTACAACGGCATGAAATCCTTTATTCGCCGCTCTGACTTATCGCGAGATAGATCAGAACAACGGCCAGAAAAATTCTCTGTTGGAGATAAAATTGATGCGAGAGTTACAAGTTTAGACTCAAAATCTCGACGAATAGGACTATCTATTAAAGCGAGAGAAATTGCAGAAGAAAAAGAAGCGGTTGAGCAGTATGGGTCAACCGATTCTGGTGCTTCGTTGGGTGATATTTTAGGTGTAGCTTTAAAAGATCAGAGCGAAAAGTAGATGTAGTTATTAGTGCTCTCGGAGTTGGGAGCACTAATTTCCGAATCATAATAGGCTAATATGTTGAGCTTTTATGTGCCAATATTATAGAAAAACATGTATTTAGTTATTATTTTTAAATAAAAAATGATACTTTTGAATAAAAATACTTATAATAATACATTATCTTTTAAGCATTCTATTCCCACTTGCAATTAAATCTGTAACACTTGGGCTACAATAGAATTCGTTTGAATCCAGATGGAGGTTTATATGATACGTTCTGAGTTAGTCCAAAAAATTGCAGATGAAAATCCACATCTTTATCAAAGGGACGTAGAAAGAATTGTTGCTACAATATTTGATGAAATTATCACTGCGATGGCTTCGGGTGATAGAGTTGAGTTAAGGGGATTTGGAGCGTTCTCTGTTAAAAAACGAGAGGCCAGGATTGGACGAAATCCGAAAACTGGTGAAAAAGTTGACGTAGCAGAAAAAAAAGTCGCTTTTTTTAAGACTGGAAAATTATTGCGAGATCGTCTTAATCGCAATTGATAATCTCAATAAAGGAATTGATTATTGCGATACATCAAATTACTGGTATGGGTTTTAGTTGGCGTATTACTTGTTGTATTTGCTTTAGGTAATAATCAAACTGTACAGGTATATTTATTTCCAAATATTTTTAGTAATACTTTGATTGCTCGTTCTATATTCCCAATGCCACTGTTTATTATCGTATATCTAGTATTATTAATTGGGGTTATATTTGGATTTATTTTTGAATACTTTAGGCAATATAAATATAGATTAAATCTGAGAAAATATAAAAAAGAGGTGAACTCATTACGAGCTGAAGTTCAGGAGTTGAAGTCAAAAACTGCTAATGTTGATTTGAAAATATTGAATAAATTAGACTAAGGTTAGTAAATTTTGTGGAAGATATTACCGCTATGATTAAAGTAAAAATTTGTGGATTAAAGTCAAAATCCTCAGTTCAGCAGGCTGTTTTAAGTGGTGCTGATTATATTGGTTTTGTGTTTTATAACAAATCGCCAAGGTATATTAATCCTATAGATGTAAATCACTTGTCTAATTTGATACCAAAAAAGATAAAAAAAGTAGGCTTATTTGTTGACGTCCCGTTGCATGAATTAGAGGCCATTTTGACCAAAACTCAGTTGGATTATTTGCAATTGCATGGGCAAGAAACACCCCAAATAGTAACGGACTTAAAACGTCAATTTGGTATTCCAATTATAAAGGCGATTGGAATTGCCGATAAATCTGATTTGCATCAGATAGACAGATACGAAATGGTTTGTGATAAATTGTTGATTGATACGAAAGCGTCGCCTTTAATGAATTTACCTGGTGGTAATGGCTTAACTTTTGATTGGGGGCTTATTTCAAATCGAAAGTTTAAGTGTCCATGGCTATTAGCAGGTGGTTTAACTTCCAAAAATGTTACAAACGCAATTAATATATCTGGTGCGACACAAGTTGATGTTTCTTCCGGTGTTGAAATAGAGTTAGGTATGAAAGATAACTCTAAAATTGCTAATTTTATTAATGTGGTTAAAAATGGTGACAAAGATGGAAGATAGTCTTTTTAATAGTTTTATGAACGGACCAGATGAAAATGGTCGATTTGGTCAATTTGGCGGCCGATTTGTTTCTGAAACCTTAATGCCTTTAATACTTGAGTTAGAAGCTGAATATGAGAAAGCAAAAAAAGATAAAGCTTTTTGGGCGGAGATGGATGATTTATGGGAACATTATGTTGGTCGACCTTCCCCTTTATATTTTGCGGAAAGATTAACAAAATATTTGAATGGTGCTAAAGTTTATATGAAACGTGATGAGTTGAATCATACAGGCGCTCATAAAATTAATAATGTTTTGGGTCAAATTTTATTAGCCAGACGTATGGGAAAAACTCGCATAATTGCTGAGACAGGAGCAGGCCAACACGGTGTTGCAACAGCTACAGTCTGTGCTAGATTTGGATTAAAATGCATAGTTTATATGGGGTCACATGACGTGGAGCGACAAGCCCCAAATGTTTTCAGAATGAAGTTACTAGGTGCTGAAGTGATACCAGTTACTTCGGGCCGAGGAACCTTAAAGGATGCTATGAATGATGCTTTGAGAGATTGGGTAACTAATGTTACTGAAACTTTTTACTGTATTGGAACGGTTGCTGGTCCACACCCTTATCCTGCTATGGTTCGAGATTTCCAATCAATAATCGGTCAAGAAGTTCGTCAACAACTGCAAACACATGAGGGAAAAGGACGTTTGCCAGATACCTTGATCGCTGCAATAGGCGGTGGTTCAAATGCTATGGGCCTATTTTACCCATTTTTAGATGACCCTTCTGTTAACTTACTTGGAGTAGAAGCTGGTGGCAAAGGAGTGAATGATAAAATGGAGCACTGTGCTTCCTTAACGGGTGGACGTCCAGGGGTGCTACATGGCAATCGAACTTATTTATTACAAGACGATGATGGACAGATTTTAGAAGGATTTTCGATTTCAGCTGGTTTAGATTACCCTGGTATTGGGCCTGAACATAGCTGGTTACATGAGATTGGCCGGGCTAAATACGTGAGCATAACAGATAAAGAAGCCCTTGATGCTTTCAAGATATGTTGTTTACAAGAAGGTATTATTCCTGCGTTGGAGCCAAGTCATGCGCTTGCCCATGTTTTGAAAATTGCTCCCGGTTTACCTAAGGAACATATAATAGTTATGAATATGTGTGGGAGGGGCGACAAAGACATTTTCACTGTCGCTAAAGCTCTGGGCATTGATATAAAAACCTAATTACCTGCGGTAAGTTAATGAACCATCTCTTATAAGTATTAATCCAATTCGTATTTCAAAAGAACTTCAAGAGGTATGATTTCTAGTGCTTTTTTGTGGGTAGCATTTGTATATATTTTAGGCGCTACTCCCTCTGAGTAGGCCTGAAGAAATCTTGATGCACATAAACACCACTTATCTCCTGCTTTTAATCCTTCAAAGCCAAATTCATGTCGTGGTGTGGATAAATCGTTACCAAGGTACTTTGAGTATGCTAGAAACTCATCACTCATGACCGCACATACTGTGTGACTACCATGATCTTCTTTGCATGTATCGCATGACCCATTTCTAAAGAAACCAGTTTTAGGATTTTTTGAGCAAGCATCTAAAGGTTTATCATGAATATTTAATGATTTTTCCATTTTTACAGTCAAAGCTCTTAAATCCTTCTTGTTATCGGTTTTTAAATTTTTTAACTAATCTTTGAAGTGCAGATAGTTTGTTTTGTGTACTTCTAACATTGGATAAATTTTCACTCATTATTTGTTCTGATGCTGTATCAGCCATAATTGGTTTTAGGAGCTGATTAATGTACATCAAAAATAATTGCTGATCATCATTTGCCAATTTTTCAAAATATGTTGAGATATGTTTTATAACAGCATCAATTTGATTTTTATCTTTTATAGAGAAGTCACTTAGGACATATTTAGCAACTAGTCCAGTATTCTGTGGGCGATCTATCCCTATTCTTAATCTTAAATAATTTTGTCCCACGTGCTGGTCTATTGATTTTAATCCATTATGGCCCGCGCTACCACCCCCATTTTTTAACTTAATTTTACCAACTTTCAAATCCAACTCATCATGTATGACTGTTAACTTGGTAACATCTAATTTAAAAAAACTCATGACTTCACTAATAGCCATACCAGAATTATTCATGAACGTTTCTGGTTTAATCAAAATTACTTTTTTAGAATTAAAATGACCCTCTGAAACCAGCGATTGGAATTTCTTACGCCATGGTCCAAAACTATGATACTCGCATATAGCGTCTAGCACTTGGAACCCAACATTATGTCGGTTCTGTTTGTATTTTTTTCCTGGATTACCAAGACCTACAATTATTTGCAAGTTAATGCCTCATTAGTCAAAACTATGGCCTAATGTAGTTTTTTTATAATTTAATGCAATATAGTAAACTTTAACGATAAATAAACGTTACAGGAAGGAGTTTTATAACTCCTTCCTTAGATAGGTTTTTAAATTTTTATTCAGAATTGTTGTCACTGTTTTCTTCGCCTTCATCAGTGCTCTCAACGCTTTCAACGACTTCTTCTTCTTCATCTGATGATTTCAATGCCGATGGTGCTGATATATTTGCAATAACAAAGTCACGGTCCGTTATCATTGGACGAGAGCCAGCAGGCATCTCTATATTAGATATTGTTATCCCATCTCCAATGTCCAACCCATCCAGATTAGCGATTAATTTTTCTGGTATATCGCTAGCTGTAACTTTTAGTTCAACCTCAGTTCTTACCACTGTTAGAACGCCACCTCGTTTTAATCCGGGAGAATCCTCTTCGTTTATAAACTCTACTGGTATAAATAGATTAACTCTAGATGACCTACGTAATCTCATCAAATCTAAGTGAGTTGGTAAATCTTTCACTATATGTCTTTGTACATTCCTACATATAACTCTAACATCTTCTTGCCCCTCTATTTTTAAATTAAATAGAGTGGATAAAAACCTACCAGCTTTTACCATTTTGAATAGTACGTTATATTTTACATTAATTGCTTGAGGGTCTTGTCCACCACCGTAAACTACACCGGGAACTAAACCTTCTCTACGAGCTTTACGGGCGGCCCCCTTGCCTGTCCCCGAACGTGCTGTGGCGTTTAAATCTGGTATTTGATCAGCCATAATTATTCTCCAATTTATTAACTTGCTTATCCTCCAAGGGTGCATAAGCTTTGTGAAAGTGATGCAATACGGGATTGTTTGGAAATTGGAAAGAGCATTCTGTTAAATTAGCAGAAATTATTAAAAATAATGGCAACGCTGAGGGAGAACAGCGCTGCCATTTTATCAAACAAAAATTAAGATTTATGGAACTTTTGTTTTAGATAATAAAAATTCAATTTTTGCTACTTGCTACTTGCTACTTTTGCTCGAGAGATAATTTCTGATCTACTCATTCCTAAATCGGCCAGATCTCTATCAGATAGTTTGTTGAGTTCTCTAATTGTGATAGAGGTTGCTCTAGCCCTTAAATAATTTTCGAATATGTCTTCAATTCTTCTAAAAATACGCTCACGTATGCTTGCACTTTTTGGTATGTCTGAAATTACTGCCATGGGTAGTTGCCTTTTTTTGAATTGGTTATTTATAAACAAGCACCTAAGGCTAAGCTGATAGAAAAAAAACAGACAATACGGCAAAACCGCTATGCATATTTTGCATACCTTTTATTTTCTACTAATAATAATTACACATTTGCGGTGTTTAAATTCTATTTGTTATTTCGTGTTAATAGCTTAGATGTAATGTGATAAGTTTAAAATATTTACTCGAAAAGAATAAATATTTCATTAATGTTAGAAGAGGGTATCGCATTGTGCGTTTACGTTGCTAAAAAAATTAAATAAATCGAAAAGATAAAAATTAAGAAAAGAAAAATAATGAGCCAATTAAAAAGAAATGTTTTGGAAGTTCTAAAAGGAATCTCTCTACCTGGTGGTGGAAACTTAGAGTCTTTAGACATGATCAGAGCACTCACTATTTCCAATGGTGAGGTTAGTTTCGTAATTGAGGTTGATGCTTCTAAAGTAAAGAATTTTGAGGCAGTAACAAACCTAGCTCGAAAAGAAATAGAAAAATTAGAGAATATTAATAAAGTATCTATTGTTTTAACATCGCACAATAAAACAGCTGAGAATATTAAAGGCGATCCTCCAAAATTAGTTATTGGAGGGCATCCAAAACCTCAAGACACTATGAAACCAGTTGAAGGTGTTGATAGAATTATCGCAATTGCATCTGGTAAAGGTGGAGTGGGTAAATCAACTCTTTCTAGTAATTTAGCAGTAGCATTGGCTAAAAAAGGACGCCGTGTTGGTCTTTTGGATGCAGATATTTACGGTCCTTCGCAACCCAGAATGATGGGTGTGAGCACCCGTCCTTCCTCCCCAGATGGAAAAACTATCATACCAATATTAGCACATGGTGTGACAATGATGTCTATTGGATTGATGTTGGAGGAAGATCAGGCAGTTGTTTGGCGTGGCCCAATGCTAATGGGAGCTCTCCAACAAATGTTGGGACAGGTTGAATGGGGACGTTTAGATGTCTTAATTGTTGATTTGCCGCCTGGCACTGGTGATGTGCAGCTGACCTTAGCACAAAAAACTAAAGTGACTGGAGCTATTATTGTATCAACACCGCAAGACATCGCATTATTGGATGCTCGAAAAGCATTAAATATGTTTGAGAAAACAAAAACTCCAGTTTTAGGAATGATTGAGAATATGTCGTCTTATATTTGCCCTTCTTGTGGGGCCAGAGAAGATTTATTTGGTCACGGGGGTGTTAGACATGAAGCTGAAAAGCAAGGTTTGCCATTTTTAGGTGAAATTCCTTTAAATTTAGGTATTAGACTGTCCTCTGATAAGGGTGAACCGATAGCTTTGTCGGAAGATCCAGCTGGATTAGCTTATAAAGTACTTGCTGATAAGCTTATCACTGAGGGAATGGCTTAGATTGTTATTTTCCCACACTAACGAATCAGTTTTATAATACATTTTGAGTTTAACAATATTATGAATAGTGTTCATTTTTTGTTCTATATGGTTTGATTTTTAAAAATAATTGTTGGATTTTTATTATTTTTAATTTAAATACTACATCTTGTGTATTTGAGAAGATCATCATCTATATAGGCTACGTTTGCTTATTTTAGGGCAGCCTATCGAATTCTTCATAAGATTTTTTTATATAGATACCATAAAATTCCCTTGATTTCCATAAATTCCCATGTCATCCCTATAGGTACGATAAATACGGGACGCTTAAGAGGGCATAAAGATCCTCACGCAAAGTCAGGTTTCATACGGGCCCCGCTTAATTGTCGTTGATGGTTTGATAGATGCGCGAGCAGACACCCCCCCCAGGTGGCGACATATCAGACCGGTCCAAATGGGCGAATGCGGCGGATCGAGCTTCGGCAGCAGCACGATCCGCCGTCACTCATTTAAGGGCTAAGAAGATTGGAAAAACCGAATGAGTAGAAGATTTAGAGGTGAAAGCATACATAAAGTGGATGGTAAGGGTCGTGTCTCTATACCTGCAGCTTTTCGGCGTGTTTTAGAAGAACATGATCCTGATTATGCCCTGGGTTTAAATCCTAATTTAATAATCGTTTATGGAAATATAAACCGTAAATTTTTAGAGGGCTTTAGTATAGCTTCAATGAACGAAGTTGATGAAAAGATTGCTGCTTTGCCAAGAGGATCAAAAGCTAGAAGGATGCTTGAACGAATGTTTTCCGGTCAAGCACTGCATACAAATATCGATGAAACTGGCCGTCTGGTTTTACCTCAAAAGATCCGAGAGAAAATTGGAATTATTAATGATGCTGTATTTGTTGCTTCTGGAGATACATTTCAAATATGGCAACCTGATGCATATGCAGAACATGAGGCTAAAATAGACCTTTGGTACGACGACAAAGAAAATGATTTTGATCCATTGTTTTTGTTAGAAGGTGAAGGCCTTGACTAATGAGTAATGTGGACCTTCAGGACCAAACTGAATATTCACGACACATCCCAGTTTTATTAAATACATTTTTAGAGAATTTGGAACCTATTTCAGGTGTTTGGATTGATGGCACATTTGGTGACGGTGGTTATAGCAGGGCATTATTGGACACCAAAATTTCCAATTTAATCGCCATTGATCGAGATCCAAATGTCAATAAAACAGCAGAGACATGGACATCAAAATATCCTTCAAGGTTCCAATTTACTTTAGGAGAATTTAGTAAATTAGATGTTATCGCAAATAATCAAGGTTTTGAATCTGTTGATGGTATCATATTGGATCTGGGCGTTAGTTCTATGCAAATTGATCAAGCACAACGCGGTTTTTCTTTTCAAAAAAAAGGTCCACTTGATATGAGGATGAGTGGGGCTGGGGTTTCTGCTTATGACATAGTAAATGATTATGCAGAGAATGACTTAGCTAATATAATCTATACTTTTGGCGAAGAACGGTTGTCTCGTCGTATTGCTAGTGCAATCGTAAGGGAGCGATCTAAAAGTTTAATAGATTCTACTGATAAATTAGCAAGCGTTATTACTAAATGTATAAGATCGCCAAAATATGGAAAAACACATCCAGCGACTAAGACATTTCAGGCACTAAGAATCTACATAAATAATGAGTTACAAGAATTGATAGACGGTTTGGAGGCAGCAGAGCGTATTTTATCTCCAAATGGTATGTTAGCTGTAATTACTTTTCATTCACTTGAAGACAGGATCGTCAAAAGGTTTATTCAATTGCGTTCAGGAGACTCCCCTAAAGGCAATCGTTACCAACCATTGCAACCACAAGAAGTGGCAAGCTTTCAGAAAGTTACTAAAAAAGCGTTAGTGGCAAAAGATAGTGAAATAAGTTTTAATCCACGTGCAAGATCAGCAAAATTACGGATTGCAAAAAAAATTAAATTTAATAGTAGCCCGATAAAAAGAGAATTATTGGGATTACCATTTCTTAATTTAGAAGCCACAAATAAATGAAAAATTTAATATATTTCCTTACTACTATCGCAGTAATTTCTCTGGCATTCTGGGCTTATCAAGAGAGCTTTCAAGCTAAATCAGCATTAAAGAATATAAAAACTATTAATCGTGATATTAAAAAATCTCAAGAGAAACTTAGTGTTTTGAGGACAGAATGGGCTTATTTGAATAGACCTGACAGGTTGCGAGCATTAGCAGATATGAATTTTGAGAAATTAATGTTGATTGAATTAAACACCAAACATTTTGAGAGTATTCAAAATTTTGAACTTAAAGCTCATTATAATTTAAAAAAAATATCCCATAATGATGAAAACATCAGTCAAACTTTAAAACAGAATGATAGTAACGAATGACCCGCAGACCTTTACGACCAATTAGCCAAATAATTTCTGCCCGTAAAAATGGACAGAATCCAGACCATATTGAAAGAGAAAATATTCGCCAACGACATTTGGTAATGGAAAAAGTTACAAGGATTAGAAGTGAAAGCCGATTATTAGTATTAATAGGATT
>TARA_B110000263_G_scaffold59882_1_pt1 | contig 15111 bp, 12 predicted proteins | sample TARA_B110000263 | Tara Oceans TARA_B110000263 (sample SAMEA4397730) | marine metagenome | biome: Polar Biome; feature: [MES] marine water layer (ENVO:01000295) within the mesopelagic zone...; material: water (ENVO:00002006), including particulate matter (ENVO:01000060) such as......
AAAGCAATGAGAGATTTTGTAACTAATCATTTGCAAATATTGAAATTAAATGCCTCAGACTTTAGTAGGATTATGGGCAATGATTTTTATAGTGCGTATAGTGGATTAACTTCTGAACAAAGGATTCGATCATTGGGAAAAAAGATTATAGATTCAAGAGGGATAAATAACATTAATTTAGAAGATGAAGTAGCAACTTTGACAAGAGAAATGGCAAGAGATTTTGCGGCAAAAGAAGTCAAGCCAATTGCACAAGAAATTCATCGAAACGATCTGTTAGTTCCTGATGATTTAATAAATAAATTTTCAGAGCAAGGTTTTTTTGGCTCTTCTATTCCAGAAGAATATGGTGGAACTGGAATGGGTGATTTGTCAATGGTTATTATTACTGAAGAGTTATCTGCTGCATCACTAGCAGCAGCTGGTTCGCTTGCTACTCGTCCAGAAATTCTATCTAAGGCATTGCTTGCTGGCGGAACTGATGAACAAAAAAAAGAATGGCTGCCTAAGATTGCCAGGGGAGAAACTTTAGTTGCAATTGCTGTAACTGAGCCAGATACTGGTTCAGATGTTAGCTCGTTACAAACTAAGGCAGAACCATCTAACTTAAATGGAATAAAAGGTTGGAAAATTAATGGCTCTAAAGCATGGAGTACTTTTTCAGGAAGAGCCAATGTTTTGGCTTTACTTGCCAGAACAGATGAAGACATAGCAAAAGGTGCAAAAGGTCTATCATTATTTATAGTTCCAAAGGATTCTTTTAATGGGCATACATGGGAATACAAACAAAAATCAGGTGGTTCTATTCAAGGAACTGCAAATCCTACACCTGGTTATAGAGGAATGCATTCCTATACACTTGCCATAGAGGATTTTTGGGTTCCGCATACTAATCTTGTTGGAGAAGATTCAGGCATTAATAAAGGTTTTTATTTACAAATGGGTGGTTTTGCTGTTGGCAGATTGCAGACAGGAGGCCGAGCGATTGGAGTTGCACAGGCAGCTTTAGAGAAAGCATGTAATTACGTAAGTGATCGATCTCAATTTAAAAATAAGTTATCTGAATATCAATTAACTCAATATAAAATTGGAAGCATGGCAACTTCTATTGCAGCAGGAAGACATCTTACATATGCTGCTGCAAAAACATTTCATACGCGCTCAATTGAAGCGGCTATGTGTAAATTATTAACATGTGATATTGCTGGAGAAGTCACGCGTGAAGCATTATTATTACATGGTGGATGGGGGTTTTCTGAAGAAGATCCAATATCGAGATATACAATCGATGCACTTGTTTTACCAATATTCGAAGGCGTTAAACCCATTTTAGAGCTTAAAGTTATTGGCAGAGAACTTCTTTCAAAAAAATAATATTGGATATAAATTGAAAATTGCAATTGCTTCAGATCATGCAGGTTTTAAATATAAGCAAATTGTCATGCTTTATCTCAAAAATAAAAAAATAGAAGTTATTGATTTTGGGACTAATTCAGAAGTAGTCGTCGATTATCCAACTTATATTAAACCTGCTGTCATGGCTGTTTCTCAGGGAAAAGTAGATAGAGCTGTCATATTTGGTGGCTCAGGTAATGGCGAAGCAATGGTTGCTAATAGAATTAAAGGTATTAGATGTGCTGTGAGTTGGAATGTTTTATCAGCAGAATACGCTAGAAAACACAATGATGCCAATGTTCTTTCAATAGGTGAAAGATTGACTTCATCAGATGATCTTCCAAATATCATTGATGCATGGCTCTCTACTGAATTTGAAGGAGGAAGACATATTAGAAGAATAGAAATGATTGACTTTGAAACATAAATTTTAATATAATTTTTTAATAATTATTGAATCATCTTTAACAATATTTATACATAAATCGCATAAGGTGCATTCATCAAGAAACTCTTCTTTAGTATTAAGTTCATTATCTTTTAGTTCAAAAATATCAACCGGACATACTTCAATTATTTTTTTAGCTAGTTCTTTATTTTTTTTAATTTTATCCTGGATAATTACATTTATAAACATACCATTTGGCATTTAATTCACCTAACTTATTAATTCTTTTAATTTCATTGGTATCTCTTCAATTCGCTCGACTACTGTAATGCCTGCTTCTTGCATTCTAATAATCTTTTCTTCAGTTGTATCTGCTTTGCCTTCTACAATTGTGCCAGCATGACCGAAGCGCATACCTGGCATAGCATCCATGAATTTGCCTGCCATAAATGCAACAATAGGTAGCTTTCTATTTGATTTTTTTACGTATTCTGCTAATAAAATTTCGGCTCGACCTCCAGGCTCTGAATAAATTGCTATACCTTTTGTATCATTATCTTGATCGAATAATGGCATTAATTCTGCGTAAGAAGAACCTATAATTACATCTCCGCCAATTGAAATAGCTGTACTGACGCCTAAGCCAGAAGAAGATAAACTGTTAGCAATTTCTACTGTCATTCCTCCAGATCTAGACATTATACCAATATTTCCAGGGACAAATGCCCTTTTAGTTGCTTCTGCAGATCCTCCAATGCCTCCCATTTTTGATTTACCAGGACTAATTATACCTAAGCAATTTGGTCCAATAATTCGAGCATTTTGTTGTTGAGCAAATTCTACGAATTGAGCGACTTGTTTTCGAGGAATTCTTTCAGTGACTACAACGATGAGCTTTATCCCAGCATCAAGAGCTTCCATGACTGCATCTGTTGTAAATGCAGGCGGAACAACAATGATAGATCCATCAATTTTTTGATTATCCGTAAAAGCTTTTACAGTATCTTCAACAGGCACACCATGTACTTCCCTTCCTTTTTTTCCGGGAGTTACTCCTCCAACAAGCTTTGAACCGTAGTCAATTAATTCTTTCGCCATTGTAACTGCTTCTCTGCCAGTTATACCTTGTATTATAAATTTTGACCCTTCATCGATAAGAATGGACATCTATTGTTCCTCTTGCATTTTTTTAACTGATATATTGGCCGCTTCGTACATTGAGACTGTTCTATCAACATATTCTACTTCATATTTATTAAGTATTTTAAATCCTTCTTCTTCCCATGATCCAGGTATTCTAAAAATAGTTATTTTATCTTTTGGCTTAAAACCAGCCTCTATCACTCCTTTAATGACACCTCTTGCTACGATATCTACTCGTGTATTTGAAACAACATTCATCATAACAGCGATTTTTTCTACTCCTGGTTTTGATACGATTAGTTTTGTGAGCTCAGCTGTTTTTTTTACTGATGGGTTGCCGCCAATTTCACAATAATTAGCTGGCTTTCCTCCTGCATTTGTGACAGCATCAAATAATGTTAGAGAACCACCTCCTGCACCAATAATAAGTCCGAGGTTTCCACTAAATTCAGTTACATTTCCTGCAACTCCTCTGGTGTCCTGTGCATCGACAGCTGCTCCATCAATTTCAAATTGAGTTGGTGGTCTCGACTGCCTAGTATCTTCTTTATTGATATTTAATTCAGTCAATAAGTCTTGATGATAATTCCTAGCCTCTGCCTCCATGTCCATGTGTCCATCAAGCGCTATAAAAGAACCGTCATTTAATTTAGCTATTGGGTTTATTTCAGCTAATGTTAAATCATATTTATTAAAAATATCTATTAAACCTTTTAACATGCGTGAAAGAGAATTGAGATCTTTTCCTGTAATTCCAACATTTGAAACTGCAATTTTTGCACTATAATCATATATTGGCTTTAAATTTGATAAATGAGTTCTTGAAACATGAGAAGGATATTTTTCTGCTACTTCTTCGATGTCAATGCCACCCATGTCACTAAAAATTAACACTGGTTTTTTTTCAACTCCATCCCAAGTTATTGCAGCATAATATTCTTGAGAAATACCTGATTTAGGTTCGACAATTACGCATACTGGTTTAAGATTATTTATTGTTAATGCAAGTATTTCTTCAGTATATTTTTTTGTTGTCTCGTAATTTGCAGAGAATTTAACTCCGCCAGCTTTCATTCTTCCTCCAGAAAGTACTTGAGATTTAATAACAACTTCGCAATTTAATTCTTTATGAATTTTCATTGCATCATCAGGATTAGTGGCTATCCCTCCTGATGGGATAGTAATATTAAATTTTTTTAGAACTTGCTTTGACTCATATTCATAAAATCGCATAAATACTCTTTAAAATTTTATAATTTATATAACTTAGCTAAATCTTTATCACGTTTAGCAATTAATTCAGCTGTTCGTATCATTACTTGCGCTTGCTTGAAAGTCGCATCATCTTGCATTTTTCCATCTATCATTGCTACTCCAGAACCATCGCCCATTTCATTTATAATTTTTTTTGCAAAAATAACCTCTTCTGGAGGAGGGCTGAATACTCTTTTTGCTATTGTGATTTGAGATGGATGAATTGACCATGCACCAACGCAACCCATTAAAAATGCATTTCTAAATTGATCTTCGCAAGCTAATTGATCTCCTATGTCTCCAAAAGGTCCATAGAAAGGGTATATTCCTGATATATTACATGCATCAACCATTCTTGCTATTGTGTAGTGCCATAAATCTTGTTGTGCAATTTGTCGACTTGATTCAGGGTTAGATTTATCAGGATCATTTCTTACTAAGTACCCAGGGTGACCTCCGCCTACTCTAGTTGTTTTCATTCTTCGTGAAGCAGCTAAATCTGCAGGCCCTAGACTAATTCCTTGCATTCTTGGACTAGATGTTGCAATGCTTTCAACATTAGCTACTCCAATAGCTGTTTCTAAAATAGCATGAATCATTATAGGTTTTTTAATATTATTTTTTGCTTCAAGTTGTGCTAAAAGTTGATCTAAGAATTGTATGTCTCTTGGACCATTAACTTTGGGCAACATAATGACATCTAGCTTGTCGCCAATTGTGCTTACTAAAGATATTACGTCATCTAAAAACCATGGACTATCCAGGCTGTTGATGCGCGTCCATAGCATTGTATCTTGAAAGTCATTAGCGCTCGCTATTTTAATTAGTCCCTCTCTTGCAATAATTTTGTTATTTGATGCAACGGCATCTTCCAGATTGCCTAAAAGCACATCTACTGTCGGTATGATGTCTTTAATTTTATCTATCATCCTTGCATTACTAGGATCAAAAAAATGGATCATTCTCATTGGAACAGCTGGAATTTCCTTAAGAGGTAATGGGGCTCCAATTGCAAGTGGTTCGTAAAAAGTTTTTGGATTAGAGTGCATTCTGAATTAACCTCATTGTTATAATTTTAATTTAACAGTTTTATACATGAAGATATATTGCTATTAGTAATAATATTTATTTTAATATTCAGTCATTTAAATAATTTTTGAAAAATTTATTTATAAACCAATTAAGCAGCACCATCATTAGGCCACTCGCAATAAATATTATTATAGATAATTGCAGATCTCTTATAATTTCATGTAAGTACCAATGATAATAAGTGATAATGCTATTTGTTGAAAAAAATATTTGTATAATAAATTTTTCAATTAATGTTAATAGCATAATTGGCACAGCACTAACAGCAATTACTCCTCCTATTAAAGATAATGCTTTTAATTTATCAATAATGATTAATCCAAGGGAGCAACACATGAATAACATAATTGAATATTTATATATAAATTTAAATGTTTGTTGATTTTTAATTGACAATAAGTTGTAAAATTGATCTACAAAAAAAATATTTTTATTTTGAAAATAGCTATTATTTTTTTCTTGATGCACCAGTGCATCAGCTCCATCGGTATATAGTTTTAGTGACATTATTGTTGTTAAATATGCAGCTAGATCCTCACTGCTTAATTCAAGTTGTTGTTTTTGCAGTGTAATACCTTGGACAGGAAAAAGATTAGTGTATTGAGCTTGAGGCTTTGATGAGCCATGGTCTTGTTTAATGAACGCGGCAGTTTGATTTACATCACCAAGCCAGTTAATTGTTTCACTAATTATTTGTTTTGCACGAGTCTCTTTTTTTATTTCCAATATATTGATAGATATTATTATTAACAATGATGCAAAAAAAGCCAGAATACATATAGCGATGCTAGTTAGATTACTTTTTTTTTCTAAAGCAGTTTCAAAATTATTAATGATTAAAAATCCTTATGTTGTAATTATTAATTTTACTCATCATGAATAACTATTAGCAATTAAGTATAAAATTTAATAAAAATATTTATCTATTTTTTTTTTCGTTCTCTTTTCAATAGTTCTAGATAGGAGTACACTTTTCTAATTCTTATTGAAGATAGAAGTGTTATCGTGCCTGTTGCAGGTAAATATAATCAAGACGAAGATTTATTTAATAAAATGCGGAAGAGTATATCCGGTCGGTTGTCACGAACTATTGATGTACGGTCTGAAAAATTAGAAACTCCTCATAGACCAACATTAATTTATTTATTGGGCGGATTATTATTATTAATTTTTATAGGTGCCTTATTACTAATGTTGCCTATTTCATCTCAAGCAAATACACCAACTGATTTTTTAACTGCATTATATACTAGCACTTCTGCAGTATGTGTTACTGGACTCGTTTTAGTTGACACAGGCACCTATTGGAGTGGTTTTGGCCAGTTTATCATTTTTGTTCTTTTTCAACTTGGTGGATTAGGATTTATGACATCTGCTACATTAATACTTGCTATATTCTTGGGTAAAAGAGCAAGTTTGAGCGAACGTTTACGTTTTCGTCAAGCACATATACAAGGAGGACTTGGAAGTGAACCTCTTGGTAGAATGGGTGGAAATGAAGTTCAGTCATTAATTTTTAATATTGTTAAAATAACTTTTATAATAGAATTCATAGGAATTGTCTTCTTTTGCATTTTTAAAATGATTGATGGAGCTGCATTAAATTTGCAAACTATTTGGCAAGCAATTTTTACATGTGTTTCTGCATTTACAAATGCAGGCTTTGATATTGAAGGTAATTTTTCAAGTTTTACTAATTATAGTTCTCAGCCGTTAATTTTAATCGTTATGTCTGTCTTAGTTCTTTTTGGTGCTATTGGTTATTCAATTTGGATAGATATTTTTTATAAACGTTCTTGGAAACTACTTACTGTGGATTCAAAATTAGTACTAATGTCCTCGTTAGTACTAATTGTCGTTGCTGCACTGTTCTTATTAGCTCTAGAATACAATAATTCTGGTATTTTACAGGGTGTATCTTTTACAAATGCAGTATTTATTTCTATTATTAATGCAATTTTTGTACGTACTGCAGGATTTGCTGTGATTGATTATGGCCAGTTACCAGATCAGTTACTTTTTTTATATAGTGGACTTATGTTTATTGGTGGAGCATCTGGTTCATGTGCGGGCGGCATCAAGTTAACAACATTTATGATCTTAGGTTATGCAATTATTGCATCTGTGCGTGGTCGAGATAATATTAATGTGCATCGTACTGAAATTCCTTGGAAATATATACATCAAGCTTTGAGCGTAGCACTTTTATCACTTGGTATTGTCTTCATTTCTATATTTATGATTTCATCAACAATTGAAGCTAATTTCATTGATATAGTCGTTGAATCAATTTCTGCTTTTTCAACTAATGGAATTTCCACAGGTCTCACTAGAGAATTAGGGACATTTGCTAGATTAATATCAATTGGCACTATGTTTATAGGTCGTATTGGACCATTAACTATTGCATTAATTCTTGCAGAACGTTTTGAAAGAAAGCAATTATTGCGCTATCCTGAAGGTGAAATTGCTATAGGATAATTAATAGTTAGGATAAATAATATGTCAAATGAAAAACAACAAATAGCAGTTATTGGCTTAGGAAGATTTGGTTCAGCGGTTGCTGAAGAACTCCATAAGGCAGGTCATGAAGTCATTGGTATTGATTTAGATAGATCGATTGTTCAATCAATTGCTTCTAAAATTCCACACACTGTTCAGGTAGATGCTGTTGATGAAGTAGGACTTAGGCAATTAGGTATCGAGGGCTATGATGCAGCTGTAGTAGGTATTACTGATGAATTAGAGGCTAGTATTTTAATTACTTTAGTTTTAAAACACTTAAATGTTAAGCAAATTGTTGTTAAAGCTCGTAATGAAATGCATGGAGAAATTCTTCAAAGAGTTGGTGCAGATAGAATTATCTATCCAGAAAGAGATACTGGATTACGTTTAGCGCATAGTTGGTTTTCAGCTGATATTACTGCTTCCTTAGATATCGTAGATGGATATGAAATTATTAGAGTACGATTACCACAAAATTTTGTTGGATTACAGGTTAATGAAGTTGTCAATAAGTTAAATAAAGTACAGTTAATTATGATTGCAAGAGGGTCTATTGTTATTGAATTTCCTGATTCAGCAGAAGTACTTCAGAAAGATGATATTTTAGTGCTATCTGGAAAAGTTAAACAAATTGAAAAGTTCTTCTTAGATTAAAAATATGCTTATTGCCATGGATAATTATCAACATGAATAATTGCTGATGATGAAATGCTTCCAAGTTGAGGGTGTATAGATTCAATTTTTATTCGATAAATACCATCTGCAACTTGTTTTGTATTCCATTTTATTTCTATTAAATTATTTCTTTCAATAATTTCGGCGGATAAGTTTTTCCAATCAACTGGAGCTACGCCTTCTCCAAGAAAAATTTGATAAGAAAGTTCTGTAGATTTAATTGCTGTAACTTGCATTTCATTTTTTACAATAATACCTTCGTTAGCTATATTAAAGTCTAGCCGAGGCATATCTATGCTTACTTGAGTCTGTAACGAATTTATTGATATTGGCGTAATGAATTCAACAAAATTAAGTTTTTTATCGTTAACAAGTAGTTTAATAATATAATCCCCATTTGGTAAATTAGTTGTATTCCAAACTCCAAGTAGGCCATTGCTTACTTTCATATTACTTCTATTAATTCTAAACCAAGTTGAAGGATTATTTTTTGTAGCCCAAAGCAATTCATATTCTTGAAAATCAAGAGACGTTGCTCTTCCTTGTATAGGTATGGTGCCAGATGAAATTTCATTAAAATTAGGCGAAGTAATTTTTGCTAATGCTTCTCCCCAATAACTGTCTTTTATTGGTGCTGCTAAATTTGTTAATTTATTTTTTGCTGCCCAATTTCTATATCCATCCCATTCTTCAATTTGTTGTATAGGCAAGACAAGTCGTAATTGTTTGACAACTGCTAGTGGAGGGGTATTGAATGTTGGAAGAAGGTTAGTTCTGCTATCAATATCAATTTCTTGCCACCATGTATCCTCTAGTGCTTTTTTTTCATCTATGTTTCTTGGCAAATTATCAGCTGGGAATATTCCAATAAAACGTCTGTCATCGGGACACTTTTTAGATGGAATTTTACCTGATGGCCAACATAATTCTTTTTCTTGAAGTCCAGTTGGTCTATTAAATCTTTCTATTTTTAAGTCTAAAAATTCATGAGATCTAATCATAAAATCTTTCCAAATTTTATGCGAAACAGTTGTTGAAAATATATTTTGCATAGGTTCGTTATTAGAATTTCCAAACCAATTTCCAGCGATAATTTGTGGAGTATATCCTATTGTCCAAGTTTCACCTATGCATTTATTTTTGCATCCATCTTTTTCTTTTTCCTCGAATGGCTCGCTAGTTCCAGTTTTTTGTGCTGAAGGCCTAGAAGGAAGTATTAAAGAATTGCATCCAAAAATTTCACAAGTATTTTCACCATTTGAAAGTATGCTAGTGATTAAATATGTGTAGTTACTTTCTATGACTCTACGTTGCTTAGGTATATTATCTAAGATTATTTCTCCAGAATCATTTGAAATACTCAATATAGATATTGGATCTAGAATTCTTTCCTCAGTTCCTCTTTCGTAGAGGGTTGATTGCCCTACCATAATTCCTTGATTTGCTAATACAGAGTATGCATAAGTAATGTCTTCTAATGTGATATCAACTCCACCTAAAGTTAAAGCAGGGCCATAGCCATTCTTAGAATCTAAAGTAGTAAAGCCTATTTGTTTTAAAAATTTTACAGTATCTTTGACTCCTGCATATAAAATTGCTTTTAATGCAGGTACATTTAAAGAATTACCAAGAGCTTTTGCAGTTGTTGCTACGCCTAGATATTTATCACCGGGATTTTTTGGTTCAAAATATTCCCCAGTTGCAGGATCGTATACTTTTGCAGGTGCATCAACAATGCCAGTTCCACTGGTCCATCCTTTTCTAAATGCTTGTAAATATGTAAAAGGCTTTAATGTTGAGCCAGGTGAATTTTTAGAAATGATATTGTCATTTCTTCCTTCAATATCATTTCTAAAATAGTCTCTACTTCCAATATAAACTAAAATTTCACTACTTTTTGCATCTAAGGCTATCAATGCACCATTGTGGCCTAAAGATTGTTCTTCAAATTGAGTAATCCATTCTTCAAGTACTTCTTCTCCAATTTGTTGTAAATTGTAATCAATGGTTGTTGTTATTTTTAATCCATCAGAAAAAATTGCTCTGTTGCCATATCGTCGGCTCACCTCTTCCGCAACTTTTCCAAGTACAAAATGAGGAGCTTTAATTTCAAATTGGTAGGGACGAAGATTAATTTTTTCCATTAGTGCTGTTTCTAACTCATTGGTAGTTATTGATTTATTTGCAAGCATTAATTCTAATACATTTTTTTGTCTTGCCTTTGCATTATTAAAATTTGAATATGGATTATATTTTACTGGAGATTGGGGTATTCCTGCTAAGAATGCTGCTTCAGCTAATGAAAGTTCTGAAGCATTTTTTTTAAAATACCCTTCAGAAGCTGCTTCAATTCCTACATAAATTCCTCCGTAAGAAATTGAATTTAAATACCATTCTAATATTTGACGCTTAGTATATTTACTTGTGAGCTCCACGGCAATAACTGTTTCTTTTAATTTTCGTTCGATTGTTCTTAAATATCTTTCTTCTCTCGGAATATATAAATTTTTTGCTAATTGTTGCGTTATTGATGATCCGCCAGAACCTTCAAAAAATCCTACATTACTGAATGGAATAAAATTTTCATATGTTGCTCTTAATAATCCTTGTATGTTTAAACCATTATTTATAAAGAATGTTTTGTCTTCAGTTGCAATAGTTGCTTGCGTTAGAAATGGAGAAATCTTTTCAAGTTTTACTGGACTACGTAAACCTTCGAATTCATCAACAAATTGATAAAGAAGAATGCCATTCCTATCATATATTTTTGCTCCTCCTCTGGGCATTTTTGCAAATAATTCTTCTGCTGGAATGACATTGTTTTTTATTAATAAGATTTCAGATTGTAGCCAGAAACTGATAATGACAGAAAAAGCTATTCCAATTATAAAGATTATTGCAGATATTCCACCAACAATTAGCATGGGCTTTTTAAATTTTTTTTTGTTTTTCGAACCTTTATTTTTCTTTAATAAAAGTTTTAAGCTTTTATTCATTTTTCCCTTGTTTTTTTCTTACTACCATAAAGTGAGAGATACCAAATTGTGCAAAAAAATTATGTTCTAATTTATAAGTTGACCACCTTAAAAATTTTGCAAGAACTTTAGACCTTCTTTCTAGATTGTTAAATCCAGGGAAGACATAACTGTGATATTGCAATTTCAAATTATCAGTAGTAAATTGACCAGTAATATTTTTTTTACTATAAATACGTGCGTGTGGAACAAGTTTATTTCGAATAATTTTAGGTAGCCAATTAATAAAAGGAATATTACGGAATATAAATTTTTTACCTATGTAGCAACCATGTGTTTCGAATGGGAAAAGAATATTTGGTGCAAAAATAATTGCAATTCCTCCAGGTCTTAAAATTCGATCTATTTCATCAATAACCATTTTTTCATTATCCACATGTTCAATAACTTCGTTCAGTATAATCGCATCAATTGAATTATTTGCGAATGGCATTAATTCACCTACTGAAATAAAAAAATCAATAAATTCTCCATTATTCATAGCCTTAGTTTTTAATTTTGCTTCATTGATTCTCTCTTTATCTATATCTAGCCCAATAACGCTGTATTTTTTTTTGTGTATCGCATGTGCATAAGCTCCTACTCCACATCCAAGGTCAACAACTATATTAGATTGATTTTCTACTAAATATTTTTCAATTAACTTTAATCTTCTTTCTTGACCAGATTGCCAAACATAAGTGGGATTTCCAAGTTTATTTTTTACTATTGATTTATTTTTATCTTCATTATTCATTTTTATCTCCAAGATTTTTATAACACATTGATAGGTTTTATACTTAATCTGTGATAGCTTAATCCTTTCAAGGAAAGTAACAAAAATATGACCCTATCTAATGAAGATATTAAATATGTTGCAAAATTAGCAAGAATTCATTTAGACGATAATGAGCTGGACGATTTATCTAATGATCTTTCTGTATGTTTAGAATATTTTGAAAAAATTAATGCAATTAATACTGATGGAGTAGCGCCTACTTTCCAGCCAAATCATTTATCTAATGTTATGAGAGAAGATGTAGTGTCTGAAACAATGGACATAGAGATTGTATTAAAAAATGCTCCCGAACACATCGATGGATTTTTTAGAATTCCAAAAGTAATTGAATAAGTTAAGAAAACCTATATATAATGACGAATTCCATTAATTTATTAAAACCAGCTTACCAACACATTGCTAATATTTTGGATGGTAAATATGACTCAGAAGCACTAACAAGTCAAACTATTAAAAATTTGCATTTGCAAGAAAGTAAATTAAATGCGTATATTACTATTCTTGATGATTATGCTCATCAACGTGCTGAAATTGTCCAAAAACAATTTCAGCAGAAGACTAAACTTCTTTTAGGAGGTATTCCAATAGCAGTAAAAGATATGCTTGCCTTAAAAAATTTTCCAACTACTGCAGGTTCAAAGATTTTAGAAAATTTTATCCCAACATTTAATAGTACGGTTGTTGAAAAATTAGAAAATGCAGGAGCAATTATCATTGGCAAAACTAGTTGTGATGAATTTGCCATGGGATCTTCAAATGAATTTTCTTTTAAAGGACCTGTTCATAATCCATGGGATCTTGATAGTGTGCCAGGTGGTTCATCAGGCGGCTCTGCGGCAACAGTTGCTGCTAGAGGCGTATCTCTTTCAATTGGAACTGATACTGGCGGCTCTATTAGACAACCCGCTGCCTTTAATGGAATATTTGGCTTGAAACCAACTTATGGCCGTGTTTCTCGATTTGGCGTAGTGGCTTTTGCCTCTTCATTAGAACAAGTCGGTCCTATGGCGCATAACGTGCATGATTTGGCTTTGCTGCTTAGAGTGATCGCTGGTCATGATGAACAGGATTCTACAACTTTAAATATTGAAGTGCCTGAATATGACAAATTTCTTGATCAAGGCATTGAAGGACTTAAAATTGCTATTCCAAAAAATATATATAAAGGAATGAATGCAGATATGAAAAAAAATATGCAAACATCTTTAGAAATTTTTAAAAGAAATGGAGCAATTGTTGATGAAGATATAGATTTTCCTTCTTGGGAATCTGCATTACCAGCATATTATTTAATTGCTACCTCAGAAGCTTCAACTAACTTAGCTCGCTATGATGGATTTAGATATGGATATAATGCTAGTGAGTATAAAGAATTATGGAAGCAATTAGAAAATACTAGAGGAATTGGTTTTGGACAGGAAGTAAAAAGAAGAATTTTACTTGGAACTTACGCTTTATCTGCTGGCTATCATGATCAGTATTATAAAAAAGCATTAAGGCTTAGAACGTTAATAAAATCTGACTTTGATAATGCTTTTAAAAAATATGATGTAATTGTTACTCCAACAACACCATCTTCTGCCTTTAAAATAGGAGAGAGAGTATCTAAGCCATTAGAGATGTACATGAGTGATTATTATACATTGCCAGCAAATATCGCTGGTAATCCAGCAATATCAGTTCCATGTGGATTTATTAACAATTTGCCTGTTGGCTTGCAAATTATTGGTAGAAATTTAGAGGAACAAAGATTATTACAAATAGCTGCTCTTCATGAATCTGAATCAAGCTGGAGCCGAGAAGTCCCTAATTTATAATTATTTTTTAGAAATGGTAAACTAAATGAAAAATAAACATAATGTAATGAGCGATATGATTTCTCAGGCAGTTAATAGAATGCCTCTTTCTGGAATACGTGCTTATTTTGAATTCCTTGGTGATGATAAAAATGTTATTTCTCTTGCAGTTGGACAACCTGACTTTGAAACACCAATCAATATTGTCAAAGCTGCTTCAGAGTCAATGCTCAATGGTCACACTGGTTACACATCTAACTATGGACTTATTGAACTCAGAGAACATCTGTCTAATCATATTGAGTCACTTTATGATATTAAATATGATCCTAATAAAGAAATGTTATTAACATCAGGAGTATCCGAAGCTCTTGATATTGCAGTGCGTGCAATTATTGATCCTGGAGATGAAGTAATTGTTCCTGAACCTGCTTATGTAGCGTATAAGCCGGTTATTTTGCTGGCTGGAGGAAAATATATTCCAATTCCTACTTATATTGAAAATGATTTTATGGTTGATCCTGAGGCAATAGAAGAACAGATTACTGAAAAAACAAAAGCAATACTATTAGGGTACCCATGCAATCCTACAGGCGGAGTAATGTCTAAAGAAAAATTATTGAAAATTGCTGAAATTGCTGAAAAACATGATCTGATTATTATTGCTGATGAGTTATATGATAGGTTGGTTTATGACATTGAGCATGTTTGCTTTGCAGCACTTCCAAATATGAAAAAAAGAACTATCTTGTTGGGTGGATTTTCTAAATCATACGCAATGACTGGCTGGAGGCTAGGATATATAGGTGCACAAGCTGAAATCCTAGAAGCCATTATGAAAATTCATCAATATGTCATGATGTCTGCTCCAACTGCTGCTCAATATGCCGGGATCGAAGCAATTAGCAATGGAGAAAATGAAATTGAGATGATGAAGTCTGAGTATAATAAAAGACGTCAATTTGTTGTATCAGAATTACAAAAGATAGGTTTTAAAGTTTCAGATCCTCAAGGAGCTTTTTATGTTTTTCCAGAAGTTAAATCATTAAC
>TARA_B110000263_G_scaffold142515_1_pt1 | contig 15073 bp, 10 predicted proteins | sample TARA_B110000263 | Tara Oceans TARA_B110000263 (sample SAMEA4397730) | marine metagenome | biome: Polar Biome; feature: [MES] marine water layer (ENVO:01000295) within the mesopelagic zone...; material: water (ENVO:00002006), including particulate matter (ENVO:01000060) such...
GCCGAAATCCGTAAGGTGATCTGGCCGAGTCGTCGGGAGACGATGCAGTCGACGCTGGTGGTTATATTGATGGTGCTTGTTGTCGGTATCTATTTGTGGCTACTGGATGCACTGTCTTTTTGGGCGATCTATGATCTGATTTTGGGGTTAGGCAGTTAAAATGACAGTTGAAATTAACGAAGACATGCGGTGGTACGTCATTCAGGCTTTTTCCGGATATGAAAAGCACGTGCAGAAATCGCTGAAGGAACATATTGCTCGGGCTGGTATGGAGGCACAATTTGGTGAGGTAGAAGTACCCACCGAACAGGTTGTTGAGTTACGAAATGGCCAGAAAAGGACCAGCGAGCGAAAGTTCTTCCCTGGCTATGTCCTGATTCATATGAATATGAATGATGAAACCTGGCACCTGGTGAAATCGGTGCCCCGGGTATCAGGGTTCATTGGCGGCAGTGGCTCAAAGCCCGTGCCCATATCTGATCGTGAAGCTGAGACGATTCTGCAACAGGTTCAGGAGGGTGCAGAACATCCACGACCCAAATATACCTTTGCACCAGGCGAGGTGGTCCGCGTGATTGATGGACCATTTAAGGAATTTAACGGAACTGTAGAAGACGTAAATTTCGAAAAGAGCAAAGTCAAGGTTTCTGTATCAATTTTTGGTCGGTCAACACCGGTCGAGTTGAATTTCAGCCAAGTCGAGAAAGGCTGAAACTACCAGTGCGTGGAAAGCGCTGGTCAATATTAAAGGGGAGCCGAAAGGCGTCTGGACCCGAGGGAGTAACGCGATGGCAAAGAAGGTACACACGTATATAAAGCTGCATGTCCCGGCCGCTGGTGCTAAACCCAGTCCACCTGTTGGGCCTGCATTGGGTCAGCACGGCCTGAACATCATGGAATTCTGTAAGGCATTTAACGCCGATACTCAGGACGTTGAACCAGGACTACCGATTCCAGTCCTGATTACGGTATACAGCGATAAAAGCTTTTCGTACATCAAGAAAACACCGCCTGCATCGGTGCTTTTAAAGCGTGCAGCCGGTGTTGAGAAGGGCAGCGGTGAACCTCATCGGGAAAAGGTTGGCAAGGTCGGACGCAGTCAGCTCGAGGAAATAGCAAAAGCGAAGATGCCCGATCTCAGTGCCTACGATATTGATCAGGCTGTTCGCATTATTGCCGGCAGTGCCCGAAGCATGGGTATCGAAACCGAGGGGGTTTGATATGTCAAAAAGGGGAAAGCGTTACCAGAAAGCGACAGAATCGCTGGATCCGCAGACATTCTACAGCCTGGATGATGCGTTGTTGAAGATCAAAGAGAGCGCATCAGCAAAGTTTGACGAAACAATAGACGTTGCTATTAATTTGGGTGTAAACGCCAAACAATCTGACCAGAGTGTTCGCGGTGCGACAGTATTGCCACGGGGCACTGGAAAAACAGTAAAAGTTGCGGTTTTTGCCGAAGGGGCTGATGCCGAAGCGGCTCAGGCAGCAGGCGCGGACATCGTCGGCCTGGATGACCTGGCTGAAACAATACAGGGTGGTGAGATTAAATTCGATGTCTGTATTGCGACGCCTGCCACCATGCGTGTGGTCGGGAAATTAGGCCAGGTGTTGGGGCCACGCGGCCTGATGCCCAATCCTAAAGTGGGTACGGTGACCCAAGACGTTGCCAAAGCCGTCGAAAATGCGAAGGCGGGTCAGGTTCAGTTTCGAATAGATAAGGCAGGCGTTGTGCACTGCCCAATAGGTAAAGCGTCCTTTGAACAGGACTATCTTAAGGAAAACCTTCTGGCATTGGTGGGCGCGCTGAACAAAGCAAAGCCCTCTGGAGCCAAGGGCCAGTATTTCAAACGTGTCACTCTGTCGACCACGATGGGTCCGGGTGTAAAAGTCGACCGAACTGCTTTTGCTGGGTGAGGTCGCGTGGTTTGAGGGGCTTGGCCTGGGCAGTATTCCAGGCGAAGTTCGTCGAAGACCGTAGGTGCTGTGACTGGCTTTCGCCGGACAGGCTTAATTGGCTACGTGCCAGCCTACGCAGGCGGTGCCCCGGAATCGGTTAAGAACCGATCAGGACACCATATGTTAAATGAGTAACTGGGGAGTAAATGCTTCATGAGTCTCAGTATTGATCAGAAAAAGGCCGTTGTTAGCGAGGTTGTGCAGATCTTTTCTGCAGCCCAAGCTGCTGTACTGGCTGAGTATCGAGGACTCAGTGTCGCGCAGATTACCGAACTACGTAGTGAAGCCAGAAATAATGGCGTTGACATCCGGGTAGTTAAAAATACCTTGGCCAGACGCAGTGTTTCTGGAACGCCATTCGAGTGTTTGGCTGATCACTTCGTGGGTCCGGTTCTCATCTCATCCGCGGGCGACCCAATAGCAGTGGCAAAAGTGGTAAGCAAATTTGCCAAGGATCACGAAGCGCTCAAGATAATGGTCGGTGTCATGAATGGTGACCTGATCGACAAGAGCACGATCCAGATGTTGGCGAAACTGCCTGGTCGAGATGAACTGCTGGCTACCCTGATGGCGACAATGAATGCGCCACTGGAAAAGTTTGTTCGTACACTGAATGAAGTGCCCGGAAAGCTGGTTCGAACCATGGCTGCCTACAGAGATAGCAGGCAGGCCGAGCTCGCTTAATGGAAGCTGGATACTCTATCAAGAGCAATCCCTACTATCAGGAGAAACTATGATGTCCCGTGAAGAAATTTTGAGTGCAATTTCTGAATTGTCGGTGCTTGAGCTGTCTGAGCTCATCAATGACATGGAAGAAAAATTTGGTGTTTCCGCTGCGGCTGCTGTTGCTGTTGCGGCACCTGCAGCTGCTGCAGATGCAGGCGGCACGGAGGAACAAACCGAATTCGATGTCGTCTTGTCCTCATTTGGCGAGAAGAAGGTTAGCGTGATTAAGGCAGTCCGGGCGATTACCAGTCTTGGCCTGAAGGAAGCTAAAGACCTGGTTGAATCTGCGCCTGCACCTATCAAGGAAGGCGTTCCCAAGGATGAAGCTGAGGAGTTGAAAAAACAGTTGGAGGATGCTGGCGGAACCGTTGAGGTCAAGTAACGCTGGTTTCTCGGTGCTGCCCTTGCAAAGCCAGGTTTCAAAGACAGGGTTGGCTGCTAGCGTCGTCTATCAGCCAACTTCGCCTTTTTATTGTGAAAAACGGCCCGCCGTCGAAATTGCCGTATGTCACCCAAGTCCCATCGTACGATCGAGAGCAATAAATGACTTATTCCTTTACTGAGAAAAAACGGATTCGCAAAAGCTTCAGCAAACGCCCAGGCAGTTCGGCTGTCCCGAACTTGTTGGAGATCCAGAAGTCATCCTACCGCAAGCTCCTACAAGAAGGTGTTGCGCCGATGCAGAGGATCGATGAAGGTCTTCAGGCAGCCTTCAAATCAGTATTTCCCATCGAGAGTTACAGTGGTGCCGCTTCGCTGGACTTTGTTGGGTATCGTTTGGGTCAGCCCACATTTGATGTGCGGGAGTGTCAACAACGCGGTTTGATCTATTCTGCGCCGCTATACGCAACGCTGCGCTTGATTGTGTTTGAAAAGAGCGAGTCAGGTGGTGCAAAGACACTTCACGACATGAAAGAACAAGAAGTCTACATGGGTGAGATGCCTTTGATGACTGAAAACGGGACTTTTGTGATTAACGGGACCGAACGAGTAATTGTCTCACAGCTCCATCGCTCTCCAGGTGTGTTTTTTGATCATGATAAAGGGAAAACTCACTCGTCAGGCAAGCTTCTTTTCAACGCGCGGGTCATCCCGTATCGCGGGTCGTGGTTGGATTTTGAATATGATCAAAAAGACCTGCTATTCGTGCGTATTGATCGCAGGCGTAAGCTTCCCGCTACGATCGTTTTGCGGGCTCTAGATTACTCGACCGAAGAAATTCTGGCCTTGTTTTTTGAAACAGACCTTATCCAGCTTCAACCCGAGGGAGCCACAATTTCTCTTGTTGCAGATCGCTTGCGAGGTCAGGAATTGGAATTTGATATTGTCAATGCTCGGGGCACGGTGATCGTAGAGGCAGAAAAACGCTTAACAGCGCGACACATCCGCAATCTGGAAAAGGCGGGGCTAGAAGAAATAAAAGTGCCAGATTCATTTCTGCTCGGACGTGCCCTGTCGCGGGATCAGGTAGACACTTCGACAGGTGAATTGCTGGCCAGTGCAAACGATCAAATCACCGGAGAACTTCTGGAAAGTTTCAGGGCAGCAGGATTGGTCGAATTTGAGACGATCTACACCAACGATCTAGACCATGGTCCATACATTTCAGAAACCATGCGGGTCGATCCTAGCCACAATGCGCTTGAAGCACAGGTCGAAATCTATCGCATGATGCGTCCCGGAGAGCCGCCAACAAAAGACTCAGCCGAGCAATTGTTCCGCAACTTGTTTTTCAATATTGATCGGTATGATCTTTCTGCTGTTGGGCGAATGAAGATGAATCGGCGCTTAGAGCGGACCAGTGATGAAGGCCCTGGAACGCTTAGCCAGCAGGACATCGTCGATGTGATCAAAGTTTTAGTGTCACTGAAAAATGGCCAAGGTGAAACCGATGACATTGATAATCTGGGCAATCGGAGAGTTCGTTCGGTTGGAGAATTGGTAGAAAATCAGTTCCGAATTGGGTTGGTGCGCGTAGAACGAGCAGTCCGTGAGCGTTTGTCGATGGCGGAATCTGAAAATCTTACTCCACAGGACCTGATTAACGCGAAACCTGTATCAGCGGTGATCAAGGAGTTCTTTGGATCAAGCCAGTTGTCCCAATTTATGGATCAGACCAACCCGCTTTCAGAAGTAACCCATAAGCGCCGCGTTTCTGCTTTGGGCCCAGGCGGGTTGACGCGAGAAAGAGCAGGGTTTGAGGTTCGTGATGTACACCCGACTCATTATGGTCGTGTCTGTCCGATCGAAACGCCCGAGGGCCCAAACATCGGTTTAATCAATTCTCTGGCGGTCTATGCCCGTACCAATGAGTACGGTTTTCTGGAAACACCGTACCGTAAGATAACGGAACAGACCGTGACCGACGAGATCATGTACCTATCGGCGATAGAAGAAGGCGGCTATGTCATCGCCCAGGCCAATGCACGAGTCGACGACAAAGGCCGGCTGATCGACGATCTTGTTTCCTGTCGTTACCAGAATGAATTTACGTTGTCGACGCCAGATAAGATCGACTACATCGACATTGCGCCATCGCAGATCGTATCAGTCGCAGCCTCGCTGATCCCATTTCTTGAACACGATGACGCTAACCGAGCTTTGATGGGTTCTAATATGCAGCGCCAGGCTGTGCCGACTCTGCAGACGGAAAAGCCATTAGTGGGTACTGGTATGGAGCGAATAGTAGCCACCGATTCAGGGGTCGTAGTGATTGCACAAAGATCGGGTGTAGTTAACGCAGTGGATTCCTCAAGAATCGTTGTCAAAGTTAACGACAAAGAAGTGGGTGCGAGTGATTCGGGTGTCGATATCTACAATCTCATCAAATACACCCGCTCGAACCAGAACACAACAATCAATCAGCGCCCACTGGTCAGGGTCGGTGACCGGATCGCCAAGAATGATGTGCTCGCCGATGGGCCGTCTACAGATTTGGGCGAGTTGGCATTAGGAAGGAATGTGCTGATTGCGTTCATGCCCTGGCATGGCTACAACTTTGAAGATTCCATACTGATTTCAGAGCGCTTGGTGAAGGACGATGTATATACCTCAATCCATATTGAGGAACGCAGTTGTTACGCACGTGATACGAAACTGGGTTCCGAGGAAGTGACCCGCGATATACCCAATGTTGGTGAGTCCGCTTTATCCCGACTCGATGAATCCGGGATCGTTTATATCGGTGCAGAGGTAGAGCCAGGCGACATCCTGGTCGGGAAGGTCACGCCAAAGGGTGAGACTCAGCTCACACCAGAAGAAAAGCTTTTACGTGCAATTTTTGGCGAAAAGGCATCCGACGTTAAGGACACATCGCTGAAGATGCCTTCAGGCATGTCCGGTACAGTCATCGATGTTCAGGTATTCACGCGGGATGGTATCGACAAGGATGCTCGTGCGCTGGCTAATGAGGCTGACGAACTTGCAGTAATCAAGAAGGACCTCCGCGATCAGCAAAAAATTGTCGAAGACGATACTTACGATCGCATTGCCCGGTTGCTCAGCAACAAGGTTGCTGAAGGCGGACCAGGTGACCTGAAGGCCGGCGATAAGGTAAGCAGATCCTATCTCCAGGAACTGCCACGCGACAAGTGGTTTGAAATCCGGTTGCAGGATGAGTCAGCGAATACAGTATTGGAAGGAATTCGCGACCAACTCGCAGAACAGGCGCGGCACTTTGATGAATTCTTTGAAGAGAAGCGAAGAAAACTTGAAACTGGCGATGACCTTTCACCGGGCGTGTTGAAGCTGGTTAAGGTGTTTGTCGCGGTCAAACGTCGAATGCAACCCGGAGACAAGATCGCTGGTCGCCACGGCAATAAAGGTGTGATCTCAAAGATCGTTCCAGTCGAGGATATGCCATATCTTGAGGATGGAACTACGGTGGATATTGTACTTAACCCGCTGGGAGTGCCATCACGGATGAATGTGGGCCAAGTGTTGGAGACCCACTTAGGCTGGGCATCAAGCCATTTGGGTCGCCAGATTGGGAATATGATTGATAGTCAGGCGGCGCCGTCTGATGTCCGTCAAAAGCTGAGCGATATCTATAATCACGCCGACGGGACTGAAGATCTTGATGCACTTTCAGACGATGAGGTTATCGAGCTGGCGGAAAATTTGCGTGGTGGCGTGCCTATCGCGACGCCAGTATTTGATGGCGCGTCAGAAGCCGAAATCAAGCAGATGCTCAAATTGGCCGGGCTACCGGAAAGTGGTCAGACGTTTTTGATTGACGGTAGAACGGGTGAACAATTCGATCGCCCGGTGACTGTAGGCTACATGTATATGCTTAAGCTTAATCATCTTGTCGACGACAAGATGCATGCTCGTTCAACGGGTCCCTATAGCCTGATCACCCAGCAACCCTTGGGCGGTAAGGCGCAGTTTGGTGGTCAACGATTCGGCGAAATGGAGGTATGGGCTTTAGAAGCTTACGGGGCTGCTTATACCCTGCAGGAAATGCTGACGGTCAAATCAGATGATGTGATCGGTCGAACGGCGATGTATGAAAACATTGTCAGGGGTGACCATCGCATGGAAGCTGCTGTGCCCGAATCATTCAATGTATTGGAAAAAGAGATCAGGGCGTTAGGCCTGAACATCGAACGGCGGCAGGGTCGGTAAGTTAGTGCTGAATCATTTGCCATCCATGTCCACCACAGATTTAAAGCACGAGGAATTGTCATGAAAGATCTGTTCAGCCAGTTCGGAAAGCACAATGTTGTAGAAGAAGACTTTGATTCGATTAGGATCGGGCTCGCGTCACCTGACAAAATTCGTTCGTGGTCTTGGGGTGAAGTTAAGAAACCCGAAACCATAAATTACCGCACTTTCAAGCCAGAACGCGATGGGCTTTTTTGTGCAAAGTTGTTTGGACCGATCAGTGACTACGAGTGCTTGTGCGGTAAATACAAACGCCTCAAGCATCGAGGGGTCATTTGTGAGAAATGCGGTGTTGAGGTCACATTATCGAAAGTGCGTCGAGAACGCATGGGCCACGTCGAATTAGCTAGCCCGGTCGCTCATATCTGGTTTTTGAAGTCGTTGCCATCCCGGTTGGGTGTGTTACTCGATATGACGGTCCGCGAGATCGAGCGCGTGCTGTATTTCGAGGCTTATGTTATTACCGATCCTGGGATGACTGAACTCGAAACCAGCACGTTGCTGACCGAGGATGCCTACTATGAAGCCGTTGAAGAATACGGAGCGGACTTTGAGGCAGGGATGGGTGCCGAGGCGATCAAGGAATTATTGAAAGCACTAGATCCTAAAATGGAGTCTGCTCTACTACGCGAGCAACTTGCTGAGTCGACATCCGAGACAAAGACCAAAAAACTGATCAAACGGCTTAAAGTGGTCGAAGCGTTTATCCATTCTGGGAATAAACCGGAATGGATGATCATGGAAGTTCTGCCGGTTCTGCCCCCGGACCTGCGGCCTCTTGTGCCTCTTGACGGGGGTAGATTTGCAACTTCAGATCTCAATGATCTGTATCGACGTGTAATCAACCGTAACAATCGCTTGCGCCGACTGCTCGATTTGAATGCGCCGGACATCATCGTCCGTAATGAAAAACGCATGCTGCAGGAGTCGGTGGATGCCTTACTTGATAACGGTCGCCGAGGAAAGGCTGTTACTGGTCCCAACAAACGTCAGCTGAAGTCTCTGGCAGACATGATCAAAGGGAAACAAGGTCGATTTCGTCACAACCTTTTAGGAAAACGTGTCGACTACTCCGGTCGTTCTGTAATCGTAGTTGGGCCGACACTCAAACTTCACCAGTGTGGTTTGCCCAAGAAGATGGCACTGGAACTCTTTAAACCCTTCATCTTTCATAAACTGGAGATGCGAGCGCTGGCTTCAACGATTAAGCAAGCCAAAAAAATGGTCGAGATGGAAGAGCCTGAAGTCTGGGATATTCTTGATGAAGTTATTCGCGAGCATCCAGTGCTATTGAATCGTGCGCCAACGCTGCATCGACTGGGGATCCAGGCATTCGAACCCATATTGATTGAAGGAAAAGCGATTCAACTGCACCCTCTGGTCTGTACGCCCTATAACGCGGACTTTGATGGTGACCAGATGGCAGTGCATGTTCCGTTATCAGTTGAGGCTCAACTAGAAGCACGATCACTGATGATGTCCTCAAACAATATTCTGTCGCCCGCCAATGGCGAACCCATTATTGTTCCGTCGCAAGACATCGTGCTGGGTCTTTATTACATGACTCGTGAAAAAGTGAATGCACCGGGTGAGGGCATGGTCTTTTCCGATGTGCTCGAGGTTCGACGAGGACTTGACGCGGGCGTGCTGTCGTTGCATGCGTGCATCAAAGTTCGCATTACACAGTCACGAGTCACTGCCGATGGGGATCTTGAAAGCGTTACAACACTTTACGAGACTACGGCGGGTCGCGCACTATTGTCAGAAATTCTGCCCAAAGGACTCCCTTTCGAACTAGTCAACCAAGTTATGAAGAAACGGGCAATATCAAGTCTGATTGACGAGTCCTATCGGAAAGTTGGTTTAAAAGACACTGTTATTTTTTGTGACCAGTTGATGTATACCGGATTCTCGATGGCAGCTAAGGCAGGTGTTTCTATTGGCGTAGATGACATGATGGTCCCGGATAACAAGGCAGAGGTCCTGGCAAAGGCGGAAAGCGAAGTAAAGTCAATTCAGGAGCAGTATGGATCCGGGTTGCTAACCGATGGGGAGCGCTACAACAAAGTCGTTGATATCTGGACCCACGCCAGTGATGAGGTTGCTGGAGCGATGATGGATCATCTCAAAGTTGAAAAGGTTGTCAATGCACAGAAGCAAGAGGTTGATCAGGAATCGTTTAACTCAATCTACATGATGGCGGATTCCGGAGCGAGGGGCAGTCATGCCCAGATACGACAGCTTGCTGGGATGCGTGGCCTGATGGCGAAGCCGGACGGCTCGATCATTGAGACACCGATCACGGCGAACTTCAGAGAGGGTCTCAATGTTCTGCAGTACTTTATTTCAACACACGGTGCACGTAAGGGCCTGGCCGACACGGCTTTGAAGACAGCAAACTCCGGTTACCTGACTCGTCGCTTGGTCGATGTGTGCCAGGACCTCGTGATTACCGAAGTTGACTGTGGAACGACCAATGGTCTGCAACGTGAAGCAATTGTTCAGGGTGGCGAGGTCGTGATACCGCTGGCTGATCGAATTCTAGGTCGGTCCGTCGCCCAAGAGGTAGTCAGCCCAGGAGATGATGGCCAACAGCTGCTGCCTGTGAACGGGATAGTTGATGAGGAAATTGTTTCATTATTTGAAGAACACAACGTCAACCAGGTTATGGTGCGTTCACCAGTGACCTGTGAGACTCGTTATGGTGTGTGTTGCACCTGTTATGGCAGAGATCTAGCACGCGGGCATGTGGTCAACATGGGCGAAGCGGTGGGTGTAATGGCGGCGCAGAGTATCGGTGAACCCGGTACTCAGTTGACCATGCGTACGTTTCATATCGGTGGTGCTGCGTCTAGAACAGCGGCGTCGAGTCATGTTGAAATAAAGAACAATGGTACCGTGTCGTTCAACAGGATCCGTTCAGTCCGAAAGCAGAACGGTCACAATGTCGTCGTCTCCCGGTCGGGTGAGCTTATTGTTCATGATATTCATGGTGTTGACCGAGAGCGTTATAAGGTGCCGTACGGTGCGACGGTAAGAGTTGATAATGGTGACGAAGTAACCAGCGGCCAGGTCATTGCTGCCTGGGAGCCGCACACGCATCCCATCATTACTGAAGTTGCAGGAAAGGTCCGGTTCGACAATATAATCGAGGGTATCTCTGTCAGTCAGCAGACAGACGAATTGACAGGGACGACGACCTATCTGGTGCTCGATGGCAAGCAGCGCCGAGGCACCGCGCAGGACATCAAGCCGACGATTGAACTGGTAGACGGTCGGGGAAAACCGAAGATCATACCGGGTTCGGAAAAAGAGGCTAGCTACCAGATCCTACCAGGCGCATCGATAACCATTGAGAATGGTGACAAGGTCGAGGCGGGGGATGTACTTGCTCGAATACCGCAAGAGGGATCCAAAACCCGGGATATTACTGGTGGTCTACCCCGGGTAGCTGAACTGTTTGAAGCGCGTAAACCTAAAGAGCCGGCGATACTTGCGACCCATAGTGGTGTTGTGTCTTTTGGTAAGGAAGTGAAAACCAAAATAAGACTGGTGATCACGACTGAAGACAATGAAGAGCACGAAATGCAGATACCAAAGGGTCGCCCTATCACTGTATTTGGTGGTGAGCACATCGAAAGAGGTGACGAAGTGGTCGAGGGTCCTCCTATCGCGGCAGATATATTGGCATTGCGTGGCGTGAAGGAAGTGACTGCTTATATCGTCAACGAGGTGCAGGATGTTTACCGTTTGCAGGGTGTGAAGATTAACGACAAACACATCGAAGTGATCATTCGCCAGATGTTGCGGAAAGTTCGGATCGTTAAAAGTGGTGATACCCAATATCTGCTGAACGATCAGGTCGAACGGGCAACGCTTCTCGGTGAAAATGAACAATCGGTCGCGGATGGGAAAGAACCGGCGGTTTTTGAACCGGTGCTTCTGGGCATCACCAAGGCTTCATTGAGTACGGAGTCGTTTATCTCAGCAGCATCGTTCCAGGAGACCACACGGGTTCTAACCGAGGCGTCCATGCAGGGTAAGGTGGATCATCTCCGAGGTCTTAAAGAGAATGTCATCGTTGGTCGATTGATACCTGCCGGGACCGGGCTTGCGTACCATGAGGAACGTCAGCGTAAACGGGAGGAGAAAGACACTGAGAAGCCAGAACTTGTCGAATTGAGCTTCAGCACAGATTTTACCGGTGATCCGGACCAGAAACCGTCTGAGGTTGCCGAAGCATGACACAAAGCCTGGACCCTGAGAACGGCCATTTCTTGACAAGAATCGTTTATCTGCCTAAAATCGCGCCCCTTCCCGGCTCCATTGAGCTGGTGGATTGGTCGAACAGAAACGGGTCTTAAACAGTGCCAACAACAAATCAACTCGTCAGAAAATCGCGGTCACGGCAAGTCAAGAAAAGTAACGTGCCAGCACTGGCTTCATGCCCGCAGAAAAGGGGGGTCTGTACCCGTGTTTACACGACTACGCCGAAGAAACCAAATTCGGCACTGCGCAAAGTTGCACGCGTTCGATTGACGAATGGTTATGAGGTAACAAGCTACATCGGTGGAGAAGGGCACAATCTCCAGGAACACTCAGTAGTTTTGATCCGAGGTGGAAGAGTCAAAGATTTACCAGGTGTTCGCTACCATACTGTTCGGGGGACACTTGATACCTCGGGCGTTGGAGATCGCCGGCAGGGCCGGTCAAAGTATGGAACGAAAAAACCGAAGTCGTAGTGATTAGGCTCCGGCCAGGTGTTGAGGCCGGAATACATTAACCGAAAATTGACCAGATTGGCTAACTGGTCACGGTGAAAAAAAGCGATCTTGCCTGATTAAAGATCGCTACAGAAGTCGCGAAGGTGACTGATCGGTTGCTAGCGACAAAGGGCTGTCTCACCGGACTGCGCGCAATGGTGGTACTCACTGCTATTGGGTGTGCCTTGTTGGTTGTCGTCCCTTTGTGTGTGGCGTGTAGCACACATGCTGTAGTCGTTTAGCGGGACGCCAGTACAGTAAATAGGTGTCGGATCCGGTTCAGCGAACCGGGTCGACAGAAACATAACGGAACCGAAGCTAGATGCCCAGAAGAAGAGAAGTACCAAAACGGACTATTCTGCCGGATCCCAAATTCGGGGATCAGATAGTCGCCAAGTTCATAAATGTAATGATGCTTGACGGTAAGAAATCGATCGCTGAGCGAATCATCTATGGTGCGCTAGATATTATTAGTGAGCGCGGGGCGGAAAAGCCGCTCGATGTGTTTTATGAAGCACTAGACAATATTCGACCAGTGGTAGAAGTTAAGAGTCGTCGCGTAGGTGGGGCAACTTATCAGGTGCCTGTAGAAGTGCGGCCCAGTCGCCGCAATGCGCTAGCTATGCGCTGGCTGGTGGACTCTGCAAGAAATCGCAGTGAGAAATCCATGACACAAAGGTTGGCTGGGGAGTTGATGGATGCAGCTGAAAAACGGGGTGGGGCAGCTCGTAAGAAAGATGAAGTCCACCGTATGGCAGAAGCAAATAAGGCATTTTCTCATTTTCGTTTCTAAGTTTATCAACTGACGACTGGATATCACAACGTGGCACGGACAACTCCTCTTAACCGTTACCGGAACGTCGGCATCATGGCTCATATAGATGCCGGTAAAACCACCACGACCGAGCGTATCCTTTTCTATACTGGGATATCCCATAAACTTGGTGAGGTTCATGACGGTAATGCGGTCATGGATTGGATGGAACAGGAGCAGGAACGCGGGATCACAATCACTTCAGCTGCAACAACCTGTTTCTGGAGTGGTATGCGGAAGGACTATAAAGAGCACCGTGTCAATATCATAGACACACCCGGACACGTTGATTTTACTATCGAAGTGGAGCGCTCTCTGCGTGTTCTCGATGGTGCAGTAGCTGTTTTCTGTGGTGTAGGTGGTGTAGAGCCGCAATCAGAAACAGTTTGGCGTCAGGCCGACACATACCATGTTCCGCGGCTTGCGTTCATCAACAAAATGGACCGCACTGGCGCCGATTATTTTCGTGTAGTGAAACAGATATCTGATCGCCTCGGATCGAATGCACTGCCACTGCAGATACCAATTGGTGCGGAAGATTCCTTTGCTGGAGTAGTTGACCTTATACGTATGAAGGCTGTTTATTGGGATATGTCGACAATGGGAGCTCAGTTTGAAGAACATGAAGTTCCAGTCGAACTGGTCGCCCAATGCGTAGAGTATCGTGAAAAACTGATTGAAGCGGCTGCAGAGTCCTCGGAAGAATTGATGGACAAGTACCTGGAAGCGGGTGTCCTGTCAGATGCAGAAATAAAAGCGGGGTTGCGTGCGAGAACGATTACCAACGAACTTGTTTTGGTGACTTGCGGTTCTGCATTCAAGAATAAAGGTGTCCAGACTCTGCTGGACGCTGTGATTGACTATATGCCGAACCCTACAGAGGTGCCCGCTATTCGTGGCCTGTTGGAGGACGGTGAAACAGAGACTACTCGCCGATCAAGTGATGATGAATCTTTTTCAGCACTGGGTTTCAAGATCATGACCGATCCATTTGTTGGTCAGCTGGTCTTTTTCAGAGTGTATTCAGGCATCCTTAAAACGGGGGACACCGTCTACAACCCAGTCAAGGGCAGAAAGGAGCGCATCGGACGTCTTCTTCAGATGCATGCAAACTCAAGGGATGAACTTAACGAGGTACGAGCAGGCGATATTGCAGCAGCAGTCGGACTTAAGAACATCACGACCGGGGATACCCTATGTGATCCTGCCAATATAATTACTCTGGAACGGATGGAATTTCCAGAACCTGTAATCTCGCAAGCAGTTGAACCTAAAACCAAGAATGACCAGGAAAAACTTGGCGTTGCTCTGGGCAAGTTGTCGCAAGAAGACCCATCTTTTAGGGTTCACACTGACGATGAATCAGGTCAGACAATCATCTCTGGTATGGGAGAACTCCACCTAGAGATTATCATCGACCGGTTACGCCGTGAATTCAGCGTTGATGCCAATATCGGCAAGCCACAAGTTGCTTACCGTGAGACATTGAAACGTGCAGTTGAGCAGGAACATAAGCATGCTAAACAGACTGGTGGGCGTGGTCAGTATGGCCATGTCTGTCTTCGGATTGAGCCACAGAAGAAAGGTAGTGGATTCGAGTTTGTGGATGCAATTAAAGGTGGTGTTGTGCCTCGAGAATATATCCCTGCCGTTGAAAAAGGTGTCATCGAAGCAATGGGTTCAGGTGTGATTGCGGGTTACCCAGTAATTGATGTAAAGGTTACGCTATATGATGGGTCCTACCACGACGTCGATTCCTCAGAGCACGCGTTTAAAGCAGCGGCCATGCAGGGGTTCAGGGGGGGCTGTCTAAAAGCAGACCCTACGCTGCTTGAGCCCATCATGCGCGTCGAGGTGGTTACACCTGAAGAATATATGGGGAGCGTGACAGGAGACCTGAATTCCCGACGGGGCATGATTTCAGAGATGGATGAAATCCCAAATGGGAAAGTCGTGAGAGCAGAAGTACCTTTGTCCGAGATGTTTGGTTATGCGACCTCTTTGCGTTCAGTGACGCAGGGTAGAGCGACATACTCCATGGAATTTAGTCAGTATCTTCCGGCACCTGCCAGCGTGACGGAAGTTATGATGAGAAAAGCAAGTTAACCACTGAATCACGAGAGGGAAGAGAAAGTGGCGAAAGTTA
>TARA_B110000263_G_scaffold250191_1_pt1 | contig 15054 bp, 7 predicted proteins | sample TARA_B110000263 | Tara Oceans TARA_B110000263 (sample SAMEA4397730) | marine metagenome | biome: Polar Biome; feature: [MES] marine water layer (ENVO:01000295) within the mesopelagic zone...; material: water (ENVO:00002006), including particulate matter (ENVO:01000060) such as......
ATTATGTGTAAAATAATTTTAAAAGAAAAAACTGATAAAATTATTTATTTTCTCAAAGAATAAAGTTGTTATAATTACTTTCACAATATTCTTATAAAATATATAAAGTTGTATGAGGTCAATATGTCATTTGCTGATAGAGATATAATATGCGAAGAATGCAGTCAAAATTTTATTTTTACTGCTGGTGAACAAGAATTTTATTCTAGTAAAGGTTTACAAAATCATCCAAGAAGATGCAACATTTGCCGACAACGCAGAAAACAAACAGGAAATGAAAATAATGAAGAATCCTTCAACTATGGAACTGCCGTTTCATACTCTGGGAAAACTCCAAGAAGATTACATGTAGCACCATGCTCAGGCTCAGTATCTTTAAGCCCAGATTGCCAGCTATATACTGAAGTTCCCTTTATGCCAAGAAGCGACAGGCCTATATACTGTTCTAGCTGTTATGGTGTTACAAAAAATAATGAATTAGAAGCTGAAAACAAAGCCAAGTCAATAATTAATGATAATTCTTTAACGAATAATCTTGATGCCAAAGAAAGTATTATTGAATAAGTGCAAAAAAAAACAATCTTTGATGACGTTTCAAATAACTTTTTACTTCCTGAAATTGAAGAAGAAATAATCAAAATTTGGCAAAAAAAGAATGTGTTTAAAAGAACTATTGACGAAAAAAAAACGTCAAAAAAATTTACTTTTTATGAAGGCCCACCTACTGCCAATGGTATTCCTGGAATACATCATGTATTAGCTAGAGTACTCAAAGATCTAATTCTTAGATATAAAACAATGCAAAATTACAAAGTTGAACGTAAGGCAGGATGGGATACACATGGATTGCCCGTGGAGCTTGAAATTGAAAAACAGCTTGGTCTTACAAATAAAAATGATATTGAAAAATATGGAATAGAAGAATTCAATGCAAAATGCAAAGATTCTGTATTTAAATATGTTAAAGAATGGGAAAAGCTTACTAACAGAATAGGATATTGGGTAGATATGGACAATCCATACATTACCTATGAAAATAATTACATTGAGTCAGGATGGTGGATTTTTAAACAACTATGGGAAAATGACTTAATCTTTAGAGATTTCAGAGTAACCCCTCAGTGTGGAAGATGTGAGACTAGTCTCTCTTCTCATGAAATTGCTTTAGGATATAAAGAAAATACAATTGATCCTAGTGTATTTATTAAATTTAAAATCAACATGGATCAAAAGCATTTATTTTTTAAAAAAATTAATAAGACTATTCAAGATATTGCAATAGTTGCATGGACAACGACTCCATGGACATTGCCAGCAAACACAGCTTTAGCTATAAATCCAAATGCTTCCTACGCATTAATAAAATCAACTAAAGATAGTCATGAAGAATATTTAATAATTGCTGAAGAACTTATTAAAACCATTAGCGAAAAAATAAGTTCAGAGACAGAAACTATTTTCATTTTTAAAGGTGAATTATTAGATCAAATAGAATACTTTCCAATTATTAAAATAAATTCATGGGAAAATATAACGACTTTCCAACTTAATAGTGGAGAAAAAATTGAATCAAAAAAAACTAATGAATATATAGATATAACTCGAAAAATTATTATTGCAGACTTTGTTGGAACGGATGAAGGAACAGGCATTGTACACATTGCACCTGCTTTTGGTGATGAAGATTATAAATTGGGACAATTACACAAACTGTATTTTATTCAACATATCGATAGTAAAGGAAATTTCTATGGTGGGCCATATAAAGGAATGTTTATAAAAAAAGCCGATAAAGAAATAATTAACCATCTAATACACGAAAAGTCCATTCTGTTGAATGAAACAATAAAGCATACCTATCCATTTTGTTGGCGTTGCGACGATCCAATCATTTATTATGCAAAGCCTTCTTGGTACATTAAAACAACAGCTGTTAAAAAACTATTGATTCAAGGAAACAAAGACTACATTAATTGGATTCCAGAACATATCAAATCTGGAAGATTTGGGGAATGGCTAGAAGGTAATATAGACTGGGCTTTTTCTAGAGAAAGATATTGGGGCACACCATTGCCATTTTGGGAATGCAACAACTGTGCAAATGTTATTTGCATAGGTTCATTTGAAGAGTTAAAAATTAAAGCAAACTTAGATAATGATATTCAAGATCCACATAGGCCCTATATAGACAACATTAAAATAGTGTGTGAAAAATGTAACAAAAACATGCAAAGAGTTTCCGAAGTTGCAGATGCATGGTTTGATTCTGGAGCTATGCCATATGCGCAATGGCACTATCCATTTGAAAATCAAGATTCTTTCTTAGAAAATTTTCCTGCTGATTTTATTACGGAAGGAATGGATCAAACTCGTGGATGGTTTTACACATTGCATGCCCTAGCAACGCTTTTATATAGCATTGGAGCAATTCCAGAACAAATTTCATTTAAAAATTGCATTTCACATGGAATTATTTTAGACGGTAAAGGTCAAAAAATGTCTAAAAGTCGTGGAAACGCAATAGAGCCTTTTGAAGTTATCGACAAACATGGCGCCGACGCTATAAGATGGTATATGTACACTTCTTCGCCTCCTGGAAATACAAGAAGATTTTCTAGTGAATTAGTTGAAGAATCCTCACGAAAAACATTTACAACTCTATGGAATATTTACAGTTTTTTTGTTACATATGCTAATTTAGCGTCATTTAAAATTAATAAAGAATTACTTACATCGTCAAAAAGAACTGAACTAGATAGATGGATACTCTCAGAATTACACCAAACAATTAAAAAAACTTCTACTGGCTTGGATAACTATGAACCTTCAGAAGCTGCACGTCCGATAACACAATTCATTGACCAACTATCAAATTGGTACATAAGAAGAAACAGAAGAAGGTTTTGGAAAACAGATAACTCAACTGATTCCATCATAGCGATGAATATTTTGTATGAATGTTTATTAAAAATAATTCAAATTTCAGCTCCATTTATTCCATTTCTTTCAGAATCAATTTATCAAAATCTTGCTAAATCTCAAAATGAAAAAAAATACGATTCTATCCATCTAACTAGCTGGCCTGTTTTTGAAGAGCAATTAATTGATGAAGAACTCTCGGAAAAATTAAAATTAATCCAAAAAATGATTTCTCTTGGAAGAAGAACGCGACAGCAATCTTCAATAAAAATAAGACAACCACTTGCAAAAATTATTTTTATTACAAAAAATAAAAAAGAAGAAAAAATACTACAGGAATCAAGACAAGAAATCATGGAAGAATTGAATGTGAAGAATATAGAAATTAACGATTTTAACTCAAGTTATATAACTTATGCCATCAGTATTAATAAAGCAATTCTAGGACCAAAAATTGGCAGAGAGGTCAACAAATTAAATGAAGAAATAATGAAAATGGAACCTATTCAAATTTTAGAAGAATTACATTCAACTGGGCATATAAATCTGAATCATCATGATCTTTCTTTCAAAGATATCAATATTAAAGTAAGCGCCATAGAAAACTATTCAGCTGCTCAGGACTCAGGGTACATCGCAATATTAGATCTGCAAATTAGCCAGAAACTTGAATTAGAGGGCGCGGCAAGAGAGTTTATTCGTCATATTCAAAATCAACGACAAAAATCAAATTTTAATGTAACTGACAGAATTGAAATTATTTATGAAAATAATAATTTAGTTGAAAAAATATTAAAAGTACATCAAAATTTTATTGCTAATGAAACATTAGCAACTGCAATAATTCAAAAAAATATTACGGAAGATTTTTTTGAATTTAAAATAAATGAATCTCTTATTAAACTATGCTTAGTTAATAATAAATTAAATAAATAAAATGAATAATAAGCAGCACTCGTCCAAAGAACAACATAAGAGGATAGTAATCAAAGTTGGTACTAATCTTTTGACAACAAAACAAAGACAATTTGATTCAAAAAAAATTAAACTTATCTCTAATCAAATTATTAAATTAAAACAATTAAATAAAGAAATTGTACTTGTAAGTTCTGGCGCCATTACCTTAGGCAAAGGAAAGATTAAATATAAAGATACAATTACTAGCATAGAAATAAAACAGGCAACTGCTGCAATAGGTCAAAGCTTTCTGATAACAGAGTGGAATAACGCATTTAAAGAATCTGGAATCATTACTGCGCAGGCTCTATTGACTAGGCTAGATTTAACTAATCAAATTAGTTCGGTAAATGTCAGAAATACATTATTAAAACTATTAGAACTGAATACTGTGCCAATTATAAATGAAAATGATGTAGTTTCTACTGAAGAAATCGAAAGCTCTACAATCGGAGACAATGATAACTTGTCAGCATTTGTAGCAAAATTAATTGATGCAGACTTACTAATTATTTTAACAGATCAAGATGGATTGTTTGATAAAAATCCTACTCATGTAAAAAATGCTAAACTAATAAAAAAAATTACAAAAATAGATCAGCAAATTAAAAATTTTGCACAAGGCTCATCAAGTATAAATGGAACTGGAGGCATGATAACCAAAGTAGAAGCAGCAGAAATAGCTACTAATAATGGTATAGATGTCATAATTGCAAATGGCAATATTCCAAATATTATAGATAAAGTATTAAGTAATGCACCAATAGGAACCCATTTTTTAGCAAAAAAAATATAAACTATTAATACAAAAAAATACGTGGAGAATACTATGAAAAGAATTGCAAAACCAAATGAACTGATTTCCAAAGCTATTGCTGCAAAAGAAGCAAGTTTAATATTATCAAATACAGACACAAAGCAAAAAAATTATGCACTATCTATTGCAGCAAAGAATATCTATAAAAATAGAAAAAATATTATAAAAATAAATAAAAGAGAAATAGCACGAGCAAAAAAAAATAAAATTAATAGCTCATTTATAGACCGGATGTTTTTAGATGAAAAAAGAATCAAAGATATTTCTAATGGATTACAAGAAATAATACTCCTTGACGATCCTATTGGTTCAATGGAAGAAGTTAAAATTCGCCCAAACGGCATGCAGGTTGGTAAAAGAAGAGTGCCAATAGGAGTAATAGGTGCAATTTTTGAATCAAGGCCCAACGTAACTATAGAGATAGCATCATTATGCTTAAAATCTGGCAACTCAGTAATTATGAGATCTGGTTCAGACGCTCATGAAAGTTCTAAAATATTAGCAGAAATATTTATAAAAAGTATGCAAGAAGCAGGTTTGCCATCTGCTGCAATAGGATTCATTAATAATACAGATAGAAAAATAATTGAAAAAATGCTTAAGCTATCAAATTATATTGATTTAATAATACCTAGAGGTGGTGCGGAACTCATTAATTTAGTGAAAAAAAAATCTCAAATTCCTGTTGTAGCAGGTGGCATCGGAGTATGCCATACATATGTTGATAAGGATGCCGATCTTAATATTGCATTAAATATCGTTGAAAATGCAAAAATTAGACGTCCTTCAGTATGTAATACACTTGATACAATTTTAGTACATGAAGATATTGCACACTTATTTCTTAAAGAAATACAAAAAAGATTTAAGAAAAATGGCGTAACAATGCATGTAGATAAAAAAGCAAATAAAATTATTACTGCTGATAAACTAGTTACAAAAATTAAACCAGGTGATTATGCTCGTGAATGGTTATCTCTTGACTGCTCAATCAAAATTGTTTCATCAATTAATGAAGCTATAGAGCATATTAACAACATTGGTAGCGGGCATTCAGAAGCAATTGCTACATCATCATACAGTGCAGCTAACCAATTTCAAAACAAAATTGATGCAGCATCTGTTTTTGTTAATGTCTCTACTGGATTTGCTGATGGAGCTGAATACGGTTTAGGAAATGAATTTGGTATTTCCACACAAAAGCTACACGCAAGAGGACCAATGGGACTCCGAGAACTCACATCATATAAATGGATAATATCTGGCAATGGCCAGATAAGAAAATAAATATTTAACAGAAGGACACATTAAAGGCAAAATATGAATTACAATATTGAAGGGATTACTTTAGATCTTGATGACACTTTAGTAGATTCTCGTTCAGCTTGGAAAAATGGTTTTAAAAAAACTTTTTCAGATTTAATATGTTTAAATAAACAAACTACTTCACAATTTAACTTAGATACTATTTATATAGAATATACACAAATAGTATCTACTAGTCATGAAACAGCAAAAAGTAGCGAGTGGAGTGAAGACATCGCTAAAATTAGCTACAAAGAAATTTCAAAAAAATATCTCAATATTGAAATAAACATAAATGAAATTTGGAATAATTTTGAAAAAGAATGGCAAGCAAGCATAGATTTATTTCCTGAAAGTTTAGAAATAATTAAAAACTTATCTACAAAATATAAATTAGGAATGATAACCAACGGTTTATCTGCTCATCAAAGATTTAAAATTGAAAAATTTTCCTTAGAAAAATTTTTCAATTGCATTTTAATTTCTGAGGAATTCGGGAATCAAAAACCAGATAAATCAATTTTTAATAAGGCTACCGAACTCATGAAAATTAAACCTCAAGAAATAATTCATATTGGTGACAACCCAGCCCATGATGTAATTGGAGCAAATAATTCAGAAATAATTTCTTGCTGGATTAAAAGAAAAAACAATTGGTATAAAGAAAATATAAATATTAGACCAGATTATACAATTAAAAATCTTAAAGAAATAATTCAAATTATAGACCTGCATAATGATTAAAATAATATTACTAATCGTCCTTGTTGTAATTATTATTTGGAGGTACAGATATAAAAATTTGACAAAAATGAAAAAAAAAATTGAAACAGTTCTTTATGCATACGTATTGGCAATAATTATTTCTAGTATATTTAGGACAATTTTTTAATTGATAACTATAAAAAATCTAATACTTATTACACTTCTATGGTCACTAGTAATTTTTATAGTTATCAATTTTCTTAATACACAAAAATCAAATGTATATCAACCAATTGACGAACTTCATAAAAATAACAAAGTGGATATTTATCGAGATTTTTATATGGGATTCAACCTAGTATCAACTAGTAATTTACAAAAAAGATCTGCTGATTTAAAGAAAATTCTTACTCATGGTGATATAGCAATGATTATCAAAAATCCAAATTGGGAATTATTAATTAATCAAAACAAGAATTTTTATGAATCAAAAGCAATGGAGCAAATGTCCTTAGAAAGAAATCTAATCAAAAAAAATGAAAAGAAATTATTATTGGCATTAAATATTTTTGATTACAAAAATAAAGAAAAATTAGCTAATCTTCCAAATGTATTTTACAATTTAACAAAAGAAGAGCAACGCCTTAAAAAAGGAACTGTCATTTATAAAAGTCTCATTGAAGAAATTATTTTTCTAGCTGATATCTATGAACCAGAATATTTTGCACTAGGATTTGAAATTAATTCTACATATGAAAAAAATCCTGTCTATTTCAAAGATTTTCTCTTATTATATTTTGATGCTTATGATCAATTGAAAGACAAACATAGCAATATTAAAATTTTTCCTACATTTCAATATGAAGAACTATTAGGCACTATGCCAAACCAGCCTACGCATGCACCTAGATGGGAAATTGTTAATGATTTTGCAAATAAAATAGACTTATTTGCAATTTCTTCATCTCCATCAAAGTTTACAAAAATTCAAAGAAAAATACCTCTAAATTATTATTCGCAACTATCGAAAATAACTTCATTGCCAATAATTTTTACAGGCATAGGTTTTGAAGGAGCCGCTAATAACATTCCTAATGTGGCAACAATGGAAGAACAGTATAAATTTATCAGTTGGCTTTTTAATTCTATAGTAGAAATAAAAGTTGAAGCACTCGTTTGGATGCTATTAGAAGATTATATAAATCAAGACTCAAGAAACACAAACTATTATGGCTTAATACAAGAAGAGAATAAATCAAATAAAAAATCTTGGGATATTTGGCAATCACATTTAAACTACAAAAAAAAATAAAAAATTAATTTTCTTTGCTTTACAGAAGCAATATTTGGAAGTATCATAATCATTCTGATTCATAGACTGAACCTGTTAAACATATGTCTTTATAGTACGAATAGGAGTAAAAATTGTTCGCAATAATTAAAGCGGACTTTTTTTATGACCTCTACTATTTAGAAAGGAACCCACGTGACAATAAACAACTATAACGCTCCAAAATTAATAAGAGATTTTGGTTCATCTAAGCATGTCCAAGACATGCCAAATTTAATTGATATTGTAACTAATTCATATGAATCGTTTCTTCAATCTGATTTGAGAGAACTATTTGATGAAATTTCACCTATTGCTGATTTTACTGGAAATCACATGGAATTAGCTTTTAAAGATTACAGGTTAGAGCCTTCAAAATATACTGAAGATGAGGCAAGAATTCATGATGCTACATACGCATATAGAATTTTTGCAAATTTAGAATTGTTAATTAAGCAAACTGGAGAAATTAAAGAACAAGAAATTTTTGTTGGTGAAATACCAATGATGACCGGACAAGGTACGTTTATAGTAAATGGAGCTGAAAGAGTTGTTGTTTCGCAGTTAGTTAGATCTCCTGGAGTATATTTTACTAACACAACTGATGCAGTCACTGGAAAAAGATTAGCAGCAGGAAAATTAATTCCTAACAGAGGTGCTTGGCTAGAATTCGAAACTTCTGCTAGGGACTGGATATCTGTAAAAATAGATAGAAAAAGAAAAATTCCTGTCACAATTTTTTTAAAAGCATTAGATAATGATCCTTCATTGCCACAAGAAGAACTTGGTACAAATGAAAGAATTAGGGATATGTTCAAAAGCATAGACACCGATGATGATGGTATTGATTTTATTGAACAAACCTTAGCAAGAGATGGAGCAATAAATAAAGAAGAGGCTCTGATAGATTTTTATAAAAGAATGAGGCCAGGAGATCCTGCGTCAGTAGAAAATGCCATCCAACTTATTGAAACTTCCTTTTTCAGTGAAAGAAGATATGATCTTGGTAGAGTGGGTCGATACAAATTAAATCAGAAACTAGACAATCCAGAAACTGACGCATCCACAGTGCTTAATAGATCTGATATTGTATCAATAATTAAAGCGGTCATTTTGATTAATCAATCAAAAAGAGAAGCAGATGATATTGATCATTTAAGCAATAGAAGAGTTAGATCAGTTGGTGAATTACTGAGAAATCAAATTAGAATTGGATTGCTCAGACTTGAAAGGGTAATTAAAGAAAGAATGACCATCACGGATGTAGAAGAAGCAACTCCGTCTTCGTTGATCAATATCAGGCCAGTAGTAGCATCCATTAAAGAGTTTTTTGGAAGCTCTCAGCTTTCTCAATTTATGGATCAAGTTAACCCACTTGCAGAAATTGCACACAAGAGAAGGCTTTCAGCACTTGGACCTGGCGGTTTGTCTAGGGACAGAGCGGGCTTTGATGTAAGAGATGTTCATCATAGTCATTATGGTAGAATTTGCCCAATAGAAACCCCTGAAGGGCCGAACATTGGATTAATTGGAAATCTAGCAACATATGGTGAAATAAATAATTATGGTTTTATTGAGACTCCATATAGGCCAATTAAATCTTCAATTCATATTAATAGCAAAGAGTTGATAGGAAGAATCATTGATGCTGATGTTAAAAATAAAACAAAGCTCATAGCTAAAAAAGGAGAAAAAATTAATCCTGAACTAGCCACTGCAATAAAAAACGGATCCCTAGAAAAAGAAATTAAAGTTAAGCCTTTTGCTTCTGTAGAATCAATACTTTTAGATGCATATAACGAAGATGCCTTCTATATTGCTCCGGCAAGTACTAAATTAGATGACAACGGCAATATTACTCAAGAAAAAATAGAAGTAAGGCATGGACCTGAATTACTACTAGTAGAACCACATCAAATTGATTATTTAGATGTTTCACCGAAACAAATAGTATCAGTAGCTGCAGCATTAATTCCTTTTTTAGAACATGACGATGCAAACAGAGCATTAATGGGAGCAAATATGCAGAGGCAAGCAGTCCCATTAATCAAAGCTGAGCCTCCACTTGTAGGTACCGGAATGGAAACTCAGGCTGCAAGAGATTCAGGACAAGTAATTGTTGCAAAAGAAGCTGGAACAATACTATTAGCTAGCGGCAATAGTATAACAGTAAAATATAAAACAGGAAAAGAAGAGCAATTTCCATTAATGAAATTTGTTAGAACTAATCAAGGAACTTGTATCAATCAAAGGCCGATATTAATGCAAGGTGATGAATTTTCTAAAGGAGATCTATTAGCTGACTCAAGCTCAACTAGAGATGGTGAACTTGCATTAGGGCAATCTGCATTAGTTGCATACATGTCTTGGGAGGGATATAACTACGAAGATGCTATTATTCTTTCACAAAGTATTATTCGTGAAGATAAATTTTCTTCCATTCATATTGAAAAATATGAAATTGAAGCAAGGGACACGAAGCTTGGTCCAGAAGAAATTACTAATGACATACCAAATATTAGTGAAGAGTCCTTGTCTAGCTTAGATGAAAATGGAGTTATTCGAATAGGTGCAGAAGTAAAAGAAAATGACATTCTCGTTGGTAAGATTACTCCAAGAGGAGAGACTGAACTAACCCCTGAAGAAAAATTATTAAGAGCAATATTTGGCGAAAAAGCACGAGAAGTTAAAGATACTTCATTAAGAGTTCCTCATGGTGAAAAAGGCACTGTTATAGATGTAAAAGTTTTTAATAGAATAGACAACGATGACTTACCTAATGATGTTAATGAAATGGTAAAAGTTATCGTTGCTCATAAAAGAAAAATTACTGCTGGAGACAAAATGGCAGGAAGGCATGGCAACAAAGGAGTAGTGTCAATAATTGTTCCGCTAGAGGATATGCCATATCAAGAAGATGGTTCAACTTTAGAAATAATTTTAAACCCTATTGGCGTTCCTTCAAGAATGAACATTGGCCAAATATACGAAACTCATCTTGGCCTTGCAGCAAATACACTTGGTTACAGAGCAATCACTCCAGTATTTGATGGAGCAGAGGATTTAGATATCCAAGATCAATTAGGTTTAACTTGGTTAATGATTCAAAGTGAATCCTTATTAACAACTAAAAAATTAAACAATGATCTTGGTGAAAATATAAATTGGGATAAATTTAAACATTATTTAACTGAACTTAATTTTGATTCTGAAAAAATTATTAAAAATACAACTAAAGGAAACTATAAAAGAATTGCTCAACAAATTTGGTTAGAGCAACGTGGTAAAAAAGCAATTCGAGATTTGCCTGATGAAGAATTAAATATAAAAACAATTCAAATTTCCAAAGAAATAAATGAACCTGCCCCAGTTATGGGAAAAGTCAAACTATTTGATGGAAAAACAGGAGAGGCTTTTGATCAACCAGTGACAGTTGGTTTTACTTATATGATGAAATTGATTCACCTTGTAGACGATAAAATACATGCAAGATCAACTGGTCCTTATTCATTAATCACTCAACAGCCATTAGGTGGAAAAGCACAATTTGGAGGACAAAGATTTGGAGAAATGGAAGTGTGGGCTCTAGAAGCCTACGGTGCAGCAAATGTTTTACAAGAAATGCTGACAGTAAAATCAGATGACATTGTAGGTCGTGTTAAAACATATGAAGCAATCGTAAAAGGCGAGACTTTATTTGAACCAGGAATTCCAGAATCATTTAAGGTGCTCGTTAAAGAACTGCAATCATTAGGCTTGGCAGTTGAAGTATTAAATGAAGAACAAGAAAAGCATGAATTTGATGATCATGGATTAGTTGAAACAGTGCCAAAGCTAGGTATTAATCTTAAAGGAAGAGAATTAGGAGATAGATAATGGATGAATCAGGAAGATTTTCAGCAATTAAATTATTATTAGCTTCAACAGAACAAGTCAAATCTTGGTCTCATGGTGAAGTCTTACGTCCAGAAACTATTAATTATCGAACATTGAAACCTGAAAAGGATGGCTTGTTCTGTGAAAAAATTTTTGGTCCAGTTAAAGACTTTGATTGTGGATGCGGTAAGTACAAAGGAGTCAGATACAAAGGAATTAAGTGTGACAAATGCGGAGTAGAAGTTACAAGAAGTAAAGTCAGACGGGAAAGAATGGGTCATCTCCAATTGGCTGCTCCAGTAGCCCATATTTGGTTTTCAAAAGGAGTACCTAGTAGATTAAGTCTCATTCTAGACATTCCTCCAAAAAGTTTAGATAAAATATTATATTTTTCACATTATTTAGTGACTGAAGTTAATCAAGAAGCAAAAAAACAAGCAATTGCTGCATTAAATGATGACATTGATAAAGAATTAAAAGTATTTTCTTCTGACGATCTAATATTAATTGATATTAGAGAAAAGGTATTAGAAGAGGAGATTGAAAAAGAAAAAAAAATATTTGCAGAAGAATTAAGCGTGCTTGAGCAAGAAAAAAACACATTAATTGATGAACATATTTCTAACGCAAAAGAAATGAAAAGCAATCTTCAAGCTAATATTGATAGCAAATTAAAAAAACAGCTTAAAATTGGGAAAAATGTTGTTGGAAAAAGAAGTGACATTATTACAGTTGAATTGATAGAACAACTAAAAAAAGCCACTGAAAAAACAATTGAGGATGTTGAAAAACACATAGAAAAAAATCATCTTAAAATTCAAAAAATCTCAGAAAGAAAACAACTTAAACTAACAAATGCTGCAAATAAAGAATTAGTTCCTGTTAAAAAAAGAGTTGCTAATTCAAGAGTGAGACTTTCAGATGAATACTCTAGGTATCAAAAATGGTTAAACGAATTAGAAGATCCAGTTATTGCTGATAAATTGCTTATTTTAAGTGAGACAGAATTTAGAGACTATGAAGAAAAATTTGGCCTTGTTTTTAAATGTGAGATGGGTGCAGAAGCTGTAAAATCAATTTTAGATCGAATTGATCTCGATTCTTTAAGTCTTAAATTATCAAGTGAAATAACTCATGCTTCTTTCCAAAAACTTCAAAAATCTGCTAAGAGGCTAAGATTAATCGAATCTATGCGTAAATCAAATAATAAGCCATCATGGATGATTATGAATGTTTTACCGATACTTCCCCCAGATTTAAGACCAATGGTTCAGTTAGATGGAGGAAGATTTGCCACATCAGATCTAAACGATCTTTATAGAAGAGTTATTAATAGAAACAATAGACTTAAAAGATTAATAGGCCTTGGTGCACCAGACATTATTATAAAAAATGAAAAAAGAATGCTTCAAGAATCTGTAGATTCATTAATTGATAATGGCAGAAGAGGCAAGCCTATTTCAGGAACTGGCAGCCACAAATTAAAATCTTTATCTGATTTAATAAAGGGAAAGCAAGGACGATTTAGGCAAAATCTATTGGGAAAAAGAGTAGACTACTCTGGAAGATCTGTCATTATTGTTGGCCCTAGTTTAAGATTAGACCAATGTGGCATACCTAAAAAAATGGCACTCGAATTATTCAAGCCATTTGTAATGCATAATTTGTTTAAATTAGGATTTGCCCAAAATATAAAGAGTGCAAAGAGAATAGTAGAAAGAGGAGACAAAGAAGTTTGGGATGTCTTAGAAGAAGTAATTAAAGAAAGGCCTGTTTTATTAAACAGAGCACCTACTTTGCATAGATTAGGTATTCAGGCTTTCGAGCCAATACTTGTTGAAGGCAACGCTATTCAATTGCACCCACTTGTATGTTTTGCTTATAATGCAGATTTTGATGGCGATCAAATGGCTGTTCATGTACCTCTTTCATATCCTGCAGTTGCTGAAGCAAGACAAATAATGCTTTCAACAAAAAATCTTCTTGCGCCATCAGATGGAAGCCCAGTAGTAGCCCCTACTTTAGACATGGTCCTAGGTTGTTACTACATGACATATAAAGAACAAAAATTAATTGATGCAGCTGATGTAAAGAAGCTACATGTTTTTGGTAATCTAGAAGATGTATTAACATATTATGAATTAAAAAAATTAACCTTGCATGATATAATTATTTTTAGATACAACAACAAAATGCTCACAACGACTGTTGGAAGAGTTATTTTTAATGATGTTGTGCCAGACGAAATAGATTTCCAAAATAGAGCAATGGATAAAATAGCACTTAAAGATATTGTTTTTGAAGCATACACTAGGTTTGGTAATGAACGAACAGCTCTTTTTGTTGACGACATCAAAGATATTGGATTCAAGTATGCTACAAAATCAGGATTAACAATATCAAGCTCTGATATTAATGTTCCAGGTGGCAAAAAAGCATTAATGCTCGAAGCAGATAAAAAAGTTGATGCAATGGAAGAGCAATTCCAACTTGGTCTTGTGACTAAAGAAGAAAAATATGCCTTTGCAATAGAACTATGGTCGAAAGTTTCTGATGATATGGGGATTATGTTAAATGATTCATTGGATCCTCATGGACCACTTGCAATGATGTCTCATTCAGGCGCAAAAGGTAACATTGCTCAGATAAGACAAATGGCTGGACTAAGAGGGTTAATGTCTGGACCAACAGGTAAAATTATAGATTTACCTATCCGATCTTCATTTAAAGAAGGCTTAAGTGTTCTAGAATATTTTATTTCTACTCATGGAGCAAGAAAAGGTCTTGCAGATACCGCTCTAAGAACAGCAGATTCAGGTTATTTAACTAGAAGAATGATCGATGTAGCACAAGACATAATTATTACTTCAGAAGATTGCATCTTGGATGATAATTCAGTTATTCCTGGTATTGTAAAAATGGATACTAGCGATTCTGACGATGGATTGGGTTCCCCGCTTACGGAAAAGATTACAGGTAGATTTACTGCTCAAGAAATTTTAGATCCAGAAAATAGTGATATATTGCTAAAAAAGAATGGTGAAATTACAAAAGAAATTGTAAAAAAATTAGCTTCTAAGTTAATTAAAAAAGTTAAAGTTCGCTCTCCATTAACATGCACAACAAAAAAGGGTCTCTGTAGAAA
>TARA_B110000263_G_scaffold39022_1_pt1 | contig 14933 bp, 18 predicted proteins | sample TARA_B110000263 | Tara Oceans TARA_B110000263 (sample SAMEA4397730) | marine metagenome | biome: Polar Biome; feature: [MES] marine water layer (ENVO:01000295) within the mesopelagic zone...; material: water (ENVO:00002006), including particulate matter (ENVO:01000060) such as......
CTCGAGATCTAGATAATCGGCATACTGAATCATCACAGTCGACTGAAAACCAACATCCTACACAACAATTCACGGAAAATAATAATCCGGAAACAAAATAATCCTGAGCACGGGTGGTCTGTTAGGTTCTGTGCGACCACTCTTCAATCAAAGCATGACTCGGTCAGAACATCGCCTTGAGCCGGCAATCTTCACACCGATGCAAAGATTTCAGCCCATCTCCCTGAAACATGTGGTGCCCTTTTAGCTTTTCCTCCATTTTGCTCACCATACTCTGAGTCGTGAACGGCTTGCCACAATCTATGCACAGAAAAGGTGACTCTTCGTTTACTGTTCGAACCTGCATTCGTTGTTCAGCGTTCAGCAACAAGCGCGGATGCAATGAAATCGCGCCTTCCGGGCAAGCCCGTTCGCAGATCCCGCATTGAACACAGTTCCATTCCAGAAATGTCAATCTGGGCTGTTCCTTATCATCGTCCAACGCTCCAGAAGGACACACTGACACGCAGGCCATACACAGCGTACACGCATCAGTGTCAATGTTCACTGTGCCGAACGGCGAACCGGTTGGAAGGTCAATTAGATCTTTGCTGGCATTCCCTACTTGCAGCAGATGATCGAACGCAAATCGAAGTGCAACCCGTTTTTCATCTATGCCACCATAAGTGGCTGCGACTCTAATTTCACTAGATGGATCTACCGCCAGGTTGGCGGAATCGGAGAGATGCTCTACATCTATCAGACGAACGTAATTACTCGAGTAACCCAACCCCTCCAGCAACACACCCGCCAGCTTGACCTGTGACTCGAGTGCGGTCCGTGTGGAAGGCGGCGTGTGCGTTGTTGTCACGATCACAACAGAACGTGCGCCGTAAGCAACTGCCGACAGCCAGACTTCAATACCTGTTGAACCCACCTCTTCGATTCGCCAGGGAATAACATCAGCAGCCATATTGGCAACCACACCCTTAACAGTACTGCCGGCATGTTCGCTATCGAACAGTAATAATACTGCGGACAGATCTGTAGCTTCACGAAAGCTACTGAGCAGTCTGCGTAGACTGTCTAATGTACGGGCCAGGTTGGGATAGGCATAGGTCATCGCGCCGGTCGGACACACCGCAGCACACGACCCCATACCATGACACAGGTGCGGGTCGACCGAGATGCGTCCAGCCAGAGATGTGAGCGATCCTGCCGGACACACATCGATGCACTGGGTACAGCCCGCTATCCCGCGTTCACTGTGGGCACATATGTCGGGGTTGTATTGCACGTATCTCGGTTTCTCGAAAATCCCGGCAAGTTCGGGTATATCCGACAGCGCCTGATCTAGTCTTGATGAATCCCCAGCTGGCGCAAAATAGCCTGGTGGCAACAATTCGGTTCTGAGCAACGGATCTCGAGCAAGGTCAAGAACTACGTCGATACCACCACTCGCCAAATTCATAACCTTCGCCAACTCCACCTCTCTCTGGTCCCGCTCAATAATCACCTCGAAGCTACCCAGATGACCAAGTATTTTTTCCGGCTTGCCAAAAATGATCGGGACATCCTGGCCAGCAACTTGACGCTTCTCATAGCCCATCGGTGTGGACGATGTATTGTCGATTGCGTCTGTTGCGAGTACGAAACAGGTCACAGACCCGACAAGACTCTCCGCCACCGATAATGCAGAAGGTTCCGGACCGATGATCAGAACCAGGCCAGCCGAAGTATAAGAAACCAGGGATGTGGGCTCTGCACTGCCCTCCAGTCCACGCAACAGCGCTGTACGCCGTGCCTGCGCTAATTGGTTTTCCCCAGGCAGATCAAAACCGAGGTAGTCGATGATCTCTCTGTCTGAATCTGTCATGCTGACCCTGCACCTCCATTATTGGCTTCAACATTACTGATGGACTCATCTGTTTCTTCTTCGACCTATGCTATCCCGGAATCATTTGGGAATGTTTCGACGTCATCACACTGATCGTCTTCACCTATGGGCTGCTCGTCCGCTGGGGTTTGCCCTGGTACAAGGCTTTCGTCGATAGTAGCAAGCCGCTTCCCGGGCACGTTGCAGATCGACCATCGCCTTAAAAGACTTTGTGACTCGTCTTCCATGGTCGCACTATTACCCGTCCGGCAAGGGACGAGGACTCGGTTTAAGGGATTCATCAACCCATTTTTCTCGTCGTCGCTTCTTTCTCTCTTCAGGGCGGGAATTTTCCAACACGTACGATTCAACCCAGTGATGGATGTCAGACGGGATCGGAATATCCAATACAGGTTCACCTACTTCCACATAGGAAGCCTATCTCGTCATAACTCAAGATTACAACCAAGAGCCGGATCTTATCGATTTCGTCATCGTGCTCACAGAGAACAAACACACTCGGTTTGTGGGCACGAAAGTTGGCGGTATAACTCTCCAGACCATCTTTAAACAAATCAATGTCAAATCCGACATAAAGGTATTGCGAGACACTGTCATCGTCATGGATCAGCGTCAGTTCGATCTCGTCAGCATTCCGGTTAACGATAATAACCCCCACTACTTACCATGTGTCGGCCAGCCACGGTTTGTCATGAAACGGTTTTCGCTCCACAATAACAACACTAAAACCGTGTTGAACCCGGGGTTTTTATGGTTGCAGGTTTTATCATAGACGATCACTATACCGGTCAAGACAAGGGCACTCAATTGTGGCACACAAGAATGGATCAACAGCAAACAGATCTTGAGCAACGACCGGTAATCCACCGACCTATTATGTCGAATGAAGGCCTGCCGGCAACCCATCCCGTCGAAGCGCGAGACGAGTACGGCGACACACGTAATCTACATGTAGCTGGAGAGTTTCCGCTGACTATCAAAGTTGACGGGCGCGAAGTCGTGACATTAATGACGCTGGGCACCTACCCGGAGAAACTCACGCTGGGATATCTACGCAACCAGCGGCTTATAGACCACATCGAAGAGATTGCACAGATTAAAGTAGACTGGGAGCGAGAGACCGCTGATGTCATCACGACGCACGGTGAAGGCATCAGTAACTTACAGGAAAAACTCTCCAGCCGTATTGTCACCAGTGGCTGTGGCCAGGGTACTGTATTCAGTTGCACACTCGACAAACTCTACGACACTCGTTTGCCTCCTGTTGAGATACTTCAGTCCACCATCTATGCACTACTAAAGACAATTAGTAGTTACAACGAAGTTTATCGTGCTGCTGGCGCAGTACATGGTTGCGCATTATGTAACGGCGCACAGATCCTCTACTTTGTTGAAGACGTCGGTCGGCACAATGCGACTGATACTATTGCTGGAGAAATGTGGCTGGAAGGAGTTGGGGGGAATGACAAGCTGTTCTACACCACCGGTCGGCTTACCTCTGAGATCGTGATGAAAGCTGCTCATATGGGCATTCCCGTTCTGGTGTCCCGTTCCGGAATCACCTACATGGGCATGGAACTTGCTCAGGATCTCGGTGTAACGTTAATCGCTCGCGCCAAAGGCCGCCACTTCCTCGTCTACAATGGTGAAAATACCGTGGAATACGATGACAAACCAAAACGCCTATCAACCACAGTGAAAAAAGCAGCGGTCTAAACGCTTCAAGCGGGTGTCGCTTGATACCAGCCATCCGATTCGATCAGATTGATTGACTCACCGAACAACGAACTCAGAGACTGACTAGACAATACTGAGTGCTTGTGACCGTCAGCAGTAATCTTACCTGCATTTAATAGAACGACACGCTCGATCTCCGGTGGAATTTCGTGAATATGATGGGTCACCAGCACGACAGTTCGTCCGGTTAACATCAACCGACGCAAGGTCTTGAGATAACTAAACGTGGCCGCAAGGTCCAGACCACTGGTCGGCTCATCGAGTAAAAGACTGTCCGGTTGATTGATCAGGGCACGTCCCAGTAGCAATCGTCTTTGTTGACCGGTCGACAAAGTCTCATAACGGCGCTCTGCCAGGTCCTCAATTCCCAATTCATGCAGTGTCACCTGGGCCATCTCCTGTTGACTCGCATCATATTCCTGGTGGCCCCACACACCAACACTAGCGTAAAAACCCGACAGCACCACCTCAAGCCCGCTCGCCCGACCGGCATACTCGTATTGGAGGTCACTCGAAATAATGCCCAACTGTGTGCGCAGGGACCAGATATCGCCGCGTGCCTGCCCCAGAATGCGCACGTACGCACCGTCACGCTGAACAGGATAGAGTTCCCGGGTAAGCAGCTTCAGCAGTGTGGTTTTACCAGCACCATTAGGTCCCAGAATCGCGGTACTACGCCCCTGCTCCAGAACCAGGTCGAGGCGGTCAAATACTTTTGTGACTCCTCGAAATACCGTGGCATCGCGAATTTCTATCAAAGGCGGCCTGAATTCAGTCATGAGCTATACCTGTGAAATCAGACCTAGTCCCGAACTACTCAGCTCAGCTTAATCACATCTTCTATAGTGACATCGATGCCCACCGCTGGAACCTGCAGCACCACGCGTGACGTCAACGGTTCCGTCGCGTCGAGCGTACCTGCGCTGATAGCCGAACGTACGGCCTGTTCGATTTCACGCTGTGACTGGATGCCTACTTTCTTTAGGAACTTTCGCAGCTGTATATTAAAAACTTCTTCGTCCATGTCGAACCTCATCTAAATAGCAAAGCCAAGAGCATAACCCACTCTTTCGGCGAACATCCAGCGGCAAGCACCAACAGGTAATCGAATACCAGGCAGTTCATCCCCTGATCAATCAACCAGCGGACTGACCCAAAGCTCGGCATCCCAAAGATCTTTAACCGCATCCGGGTGCAGCGTGCGGGTGTCTTCAACCAGCGCTAGCTGCTCTGACAGCTTGAAATTCATGGCGACCGCCTGTTCAAACATCTCCTCATGGCTTGGAACCACGGATATTGCTGCAGTCACTTCCAACATGGCTATACGAACTGCGACTATTTACGCAGCCACCTGTTCCTCACCCCAGTAATTGAGTTCAATCGTGATGCCATTGGGATCTTCAACAAATACCTGGAACAGGTTCATACTCGGGATGTCACGCTCACGACACTCGTACCCGTTCTCTTTCAGGCGCGACATCACCAGTTCAGGGTCCTTGGCGCGAAATGCAATGTGATCGAGTGCACCCGACCCTGTCAGGGCGTCGGCACCGATTTCACCGCCAAGATGTGACGCGAGACCGGATGAATCTTCGGGATCGACCCCAATAATGTGCACCACAGCGACCTCATCCACATACAGCCACGCACCGGGAAACGGGAAATCGGGTCTATCCCCATCTATCATACCGAGAATATTGACATAGAAATCCCGGGTCTCCCCAAGTTTGACTGTCCGAATTGAACAATGATCCAGAGAGCTAAGGCACATAATTTTCCTCCCCTTGCCTGTAAACAGCACAAGCATCAACGTCTCGTTTAATCAAATGTAAGGTTATTTTCCCCAGTCTCATCACAAAGCCAAAATGCATCACGACAGGCCCCATACTTCAACTAGCCGACGAGTTGGGATGAAGTGTGACAACCGGTAGTGAAATCATCGCACACTGCTTCCGCCATCAACCGTAAACACCGTACCCGTGGTATTACCGGACAGATCCGATACCAGAAACGCAGCAAGATCCGCAATGTGCTGCGGGTCGCCAGGAGCAAAAATGGGATCGATCAGTTCCTCCCAGCGATTTTCATCACCCAAGCTCTCTTCGGCCTGGGCCTTAAGAATTGTCACAAGCCGCTCTGTTCGGATCAGGCCTGGATTGATTGCCACAACCCGTATTCCGTCGCTTAAGCTGTGACCACCCAGACCGCGTGTAATCGCCATCAACGATGCGTTGCCGCCTGCACCTGCAATATATCCTGGACTTGGCCTTTCGCCTGCTGCACCAATGACATTGATGATCACACCATGGCCAGCGTCTCGCATACGATTATAGGCTAGGCGACATATATTGATATAGCCGAAGACTTTAAGGTCCCATGCCTGTCGCCACGTCGCCTCATCGACCCGGTCGATACTGCCACCAGGAATGGCCCCGGCGTTGTTTACCAGAATATCAATGGTGCCAGAATATTCAGCAAACAGTTGATCGACATTGCTGCTGACCGACAAATCCAGCGCCGAGAATCCAGCATCCACCCCGTACTTGTCTTTTAGTTCAGAGGCAGCTGTTTCGAGCGTTGTCACAGTTCGGGCAACCAAGTGAATATTGACACCTTCCGCTGCAAGTCGCTCTGCAACAGCCCGCCCGATACCCTTGGATGCACCAGTAATCACTGCCGACCGGCCACGAATTTTAAGATCCATTGTGGACTCCGTAATAGTTTCTTAGATTTTATGACATACGAGGCAATCTAGGGGCCAGGACGATGTCTGCAAATCGAACTGCCAAAAACACCACACATCAAGATAGACCATCCTGGGCCGCCTTGAGGCCCTGACAACCACGTCTCCTCGCTGCGTTGTATTGTCCGTTCGGTTCCCGGATTCTGCACATCACTCTGATTATGGGCATCTAACATAACCCAGGTGGACTGGACAGAGTTATCCGATAACTGTATATAATTACAGTATCACAATATGTTGTGATACCAACCCCTCAAACCGGTAACAGACCTCATGGCGCAAACATTGACAACCCGACAACTGCAGGTGCTGGAATGCATCCAGGCATTTTCTCAGCACACCGGTATGCCGCCAACCCGTGCAGAAATCGCAAAACAGCTCGGTTTCCGTTCGGCCAACGCAGCCGAGGAACATTTGCGGGCACTGGCACGCAAGGGCGCAATCGAACTGCGCGCCGGAACCTCGCGGGGCATCCGACTGTTGGTACCGACAGGAATACCGGTGATCGGTGAAGTGGCAGCCGGCAGTCCTATCCTTGCCAGCGAACATATTGAAGATCATTACACCCTACCTAATCGACTTTTCCAGCCCAAAGCACATTACCTGCTTCGAGTACGGGGCATGAGCATGCGCGATGCCGGCATTCTCAACCATGACCTGCTGGCAGTACACCGTATCAGGGAAGCCGAAAACGGCCAGATCGTAGTGGCACGACTAGAGGACGAAGTCACTGTAAAGCGGTTTCGTCAGCGTGGAAATGTAGTCACCCTATTACCGCATAATCCTGACTTTGAGCCGATTCGGGTAGATCTGAGAAAACATGCCTTCGCTATTGAGGGTATAGGCGTTGGGGTGATCCGTAATGGCAATCTACTGTGAGTATTGAGTCCTGTCTGAATCGGCGGGATATCTGGCGAGGGAACCGCTCCACTATCACAACCCGTTCCGTGGTACCAACGGGATTTGATGAATTGGACCAGTGCCTGCCTGGCGGTGGCTGGCCACTGGGTGCAATGACCGAGGTTTTGGTTAAAGACATCAACCACAGCCCCTTGTGGCTGATAGCACCTGCATTGTCTGTACTGAGCAAACAGGCACGCTGGCAGACCTGGATAACACCCCCTCACACCCCCTTTGCACCAGCCCTGAACGACAACGGTATAGAACTGTCGAGGATACTTTTAGTCCGGCCCAGTAGACAGCAGGATGCCTTATGGGCAGCAGAAGAATCTCTTCGATCCGGCGGTTGCAGTGTGGTTTTATTCTGGACTCAACACCTCGGCCGGACTCCCCTACGCCGCCTTCAACTGGCCGCCGAACTCAGCCAGACCTGGATGATCTGCTTCTGCACTGGCCCCGCTGTGGATCCCCATACTAGTGCTGCCCTGCGCATTCAGTGTCAGCCGGACCCAGATGGCATTCAACTAAACATACTTAAGTGTCGAGGTGGCCGTTCAGTGAATAACCTGACGCTGTCACGGCGTATCCCTGTTCAACATATACCATCCGATATGGGCTGTTGTCTGTGAATCAGCGTTCAAACACCTGTGTTATACCGGGAAGCCCAACCTCGAGAACGCTCTTTGCCGTTCCACCTTCCCCCCCTCAAACTCCCTCACTGACAGGGCCATCCAACAAACTTCCGCTCTGGCTGGCCTTATATTTTCCGAAACTCTCTCTTGAAGTTGTCACTAGCCTCGCTGAAAACACACCAGCGGTGGCTTTTGAACAGCAAAGACAGGCTTATCGGATCATCACTGTCAATGATGCCGCAGACCAGGCCGGTATTCGACCAGATATGACACTCGCTACAGCTCGCGCTATGGTTCCACAACTCAAAACATTCCCCCGTGACCAGAAGTCGGAACAACAGATACTGGAAAAACTGGCCAGCCGGGCAACCCGCTGGACACCTGCTGTTGTCATTCGCGAGGATTGTTTGCTGATGGAGATTGCAGGCAGCCTTAAACTCTATGGTGGACTTCAGCCCCTGTTGATATCGGTAGATAGCTGGATCCAGACTGAAGCCCATCGATTCCAGACGGCTGTCACTCCGACACCTGCAAGTGCGATACTGAGTGCCCGTGCAGGTCGAACGCTGTGTGTCACTGACCGCGGGCAGCTTGTATCTCACCTGCGCGACCTGCCCGTCGGATGGCTAAATCTTGGGCGTCGTCGAAACGATCTACTAAACCGACTCGGCATCCATAAAATCGGAGGGTTACTGCGCCTTCCACGGCATGGTCTTGCCCGGCGACTCAATCCGACTGTACTCAATCAACTAGATCAGCTCATCGGCCGAACGGCTGACCCACAGTTATTTTATACACCTCCACTGACATTCTACGAAGATGTAGCACTTATACAGGATGTCGACTCAATTGAGTTTCTGCTTCCAGCTATAGAACATCTGCTGAACACTATGGGCGTACAGTTAAAACATTCCTGTACAGCAGCCAACCACCTTAACTGGATTCTTACAGATGACCAGGGGTACTCCTTGGACATACCGGTGCAAATGTCCTGTCCCCGCCGAGAGACTCAAGTGTTTCTAAAGCTATCCCGGCTTGCATTTGAAGCGATACAGCTGAAGCGACCAATTACACACCTGGCGCTCAAAGCAAAACTCCTGACATCGATCCCGGAAGATAATGATACCCTGATGACAGATAACTGTAATTTCTCAGGAGATCCAACAGTATTGCTCGACAGTCTTCAGAATCGCCTTGGCTTCAAAGCTGTTCAGGGCATACGGCTCAATCCAGATCATCGCCCCGAACAATCCTGGATGCCTTGCTCTCCCGGAGAGCTTGGACCTACATTTCAATCTTCTCCTCGACCACTGTGGTTACTTCACCGACCCAGGCACATGGATATAAAACACGGGCAACCCTGTCTCCAAGGAAAACCATTGTTGCTGGATAAACAGATCGAACGAATTAGCAGTGGCTGGTGGGATAAAAATCCAGTAAAACGTGATTATTATCTAGCTTCAAATAACCAATTGCGAGTCTGGATTTTTCGTGACCTCGGAAGTGGTCAATGGTATCTGCATGGCATCTTTTGACAGACACCAATCCTTATGACGATCAAGCCACTACAACAATGACGCTCAACGACGAAAGACAAGCCCAGTGCCGTACATTTCTTCACCAGCGCGGTCTTGACCCACGATCACTGTCGCCTCTCATTCAGGATGCCTCATTCCGTCGATATTTCCGTCTATCGGACACGGACAGACCCATCTTGCTCATGGACGCACCGCTGAAACTCGAAAATGTAGGGCAATTTGCCAAAATCGCCCGCCACCTCACCGCAGTAGGACTCAAAGCACCTGAGATCATCGATTTTGATCAAGAATACGGCCTCCTTTTGCTGGAGGATTTTGGCGACGACACTTTTACTCGTCTCATTGCATCTGGTACGGATGACACCTCACTTTATCCTCTGGCCGTCGACGTGCTGATCGCCTTGCACAGTCACCCAGATGCCGCTGCGATCGACCTTCCCCTATATGACCGCAACCTCTTCATCCAGGAAGCGCTCCTTCTCACCGACTGGTATGCGCCTGTAATTCGCAACAACCCCACCAGCGCCGAGATGCGCCACAGCTATATCTCGATTTGGCAGGAGATCCTAGACAGTCTCCCCGAACCTGCCCATTCGCTCGTACTGAGAGATTTCCACGTTGATAACCTGATGCGGGTTCACCCGGGAATCGGAATTTCTGGCTGTGGACTGCTTGACTTCCAGGACGCTGTGATCGGGCCGATGGCCTATGACCTAGTCTCTTTACTGGAGGATGCACGACGTGATATCAACCCAAACCTGGTCGTATCGATGATTCAACGGTACCATGAGGCCATGCCTCTGCTCGAGGTTGAAAACTTTAGGAGTTGGTATCACGTCTTAGGAGCACAGCGACACTGCAAGGTGGCAGGGATATTCCTCCGCCTTCTACTCCGGGATGGCAAATCAGACTACGTCAGACACATACCGAGGGTTATACATCTGCTGGAGCAAAAATTCGATGTGCCAGAATTGTTGCCGTTGCGGCAATGGCTGGATTATTGGCTACCAGAACGTAACCAGTCCCTGCCGAACTTTGAGGCAGCCGCAATACGTCGACTCATTGGAATCGATGATCCAGATTCACAACTACCGCGGACATGATTATGAAAACCATCAGCTGGCAGGAATTTGAACAAGTAGACCTTCGTATCGGCACGGTCATTGAAGCAAAACTTTTTCCCGAAGCTCGGAAACCAGCTTACATTCTCCATGTTGATTTCGGGCCAGAGGTAGGCATGCTTAAATCCAGCGCGCAGATCACTGACCTTTATTCCCCAGATGATCTGGTCGGAAAGCAGGTGCTCGGTGTCGTTAATTTTCCGAAAAAACAGATCGGCCCGGTTAGGTCTGAATGCTTGATAACCGGCTTTACCCAGGCTGATGGATCTGTTGTGTTGGCACAGCCTGAACAAACCGTTGCTAACGGCATCAAACTCGCCTAATCAGATGTATTGTGCGGCCGCCAGTACGGTATCCGATCCAGAAATTATTGCCTGGTAGTGCGCTTCACTTTCCGGCAGCACCTGCTCACAGTAGTGTCGGCAGGTCAGGGATTTACTCCTATAGAATTCCTGATGGCCCTCACCCGTTGCTAAGTGGCGAGCTGCTACACCCGCAGCTCTTGCCATTTGCCAACCTCCTGCAACACTGCCCCAAAGCATGAGATAGTGAAAGGATGATGCGTAGGGTCGCCTGGGATCCTTGATACCTGCTTCAAGTATCCAGCCCGTCGCGCCGGAAAGCCGATCAAGTGCCGTAGATACACTCGTAAAAATTACTTTCAACGTTTCGGACTCACCAGAGTTAATCTGGGCAAGATCTACACGTGCTTGTTCAATTAACTCATAAATAGCCTCACCACCATCACGAAGAAGTTTTCGACCTACCAGATCGGCCGCCTGAATTCCGGTAGTGCCTTCGTAAATTGTAGTAATGCGAGCGTCGCGATAATGTTGAGCCGCACCGGTTTCCTCGATAAACCCCATGCCACCGTGAACTTGCAAAGCTACACCGGTAACCAGATTACCCACTTCGCTGCTCCAGCCCTTAACAACAGGGATCAACACATCTAAACGCTGCTGGGCCTTTGCCTTGGCCCGTTCGTCTGGTTGTCGGATGGAACAATCCATTGCCTGTGCGGCGTACAGGCTGACTGCTCGCATAGCTTCCACACGGCTCTTCATATCGATCATCATGCGAGCAACATCTGGGTGATCAATTATGGTGACGCGCTTACCGCTCGGGTCACCTACAGCACGTCCTTGAACCCGCTCAGTCGCGTAACTTCGCGCACGCTGATAAGCGCGCTCAGCAATCGCATATCCCTCGACACCAACAGCATGTCTCGCCATATTCATCATAATGAACATGTACTCGAGTCCTCTATTTTCTTCACCGATAAGATATGCAGTTGCGCCACCTTGGTCGCCGTATGCCATGACCGCAGTGGGACTGCCGTGGATACCGAGTTTGTGCTCCAGAGACACACACCGTAGATCGTTTCGCTCACCAGGTTCTCCTTGTGCATCCGGTATGAATTTAGGCACAACAAATAGCGAGATACCTTTCACCCCTTCGGGCGCATCTGGTGTCCGAGCAAGCACAAGATGCACGATGTTAGAAGTCAGATCGTGCTCACCGTAGGTAATATAGATTTTTTGACCGCTCAGGAGATAGTGCCTGTCGTCGTCTGTTGGTATTGCGCTTGCCCTGATCGCACTGAGATCAGACCCAGCCTGTGGCTCAGTCAGATTCATCGTTCCGGCCCACTCACCAGATACGAGTTTGGTCAGATAGATTCGTTTCTGTTCCTCACTACCCTGCAATGAGATTGCCTCGGCAGCAGAGCACGTCAACAATGGGCAAAGCCCGAATGACATATTTGAAGCATCCCACATTTCCTGTACGGCTACAGCCAATACTCGAGGCAAGCCCTGGCCGCCGTATTCGGGGTCAAATATGAGCGCCGTCCAGCCGCCCTCTGCAAACCTCTGGTAGGCAGCTCTCCATTCCGGAGAGGTCGTTACCACACCGTCTTTTACGGCGGGCGCCTGTACGTCTCCATACCTGTTCAGCGGTGCGAGCACTTCTGATGCCAGTCTCCCAGCTTCATTCAGTATCGCGTCGACCACATCTGGGGTAGCCTCCTCGTATCCTGGCATCGTACGAATCTCTCCCAGATCAACAAGTTCATTAAGGACAAACCTAAGATCCTCAACAGGTGCGGCATAATTAGGCATATAGATTCTCCATCGTCCACATCTATGGGCAGTCCAACTGACATAATTCTAGTTTCGCGCCAAGGCAAACACCAACACATTAAGCAAATATTGTGACCTGCCAGTCCAAGAGCAAATATACCAAGTGAAAGTTTCAGTCCAGAATGATCCGCGCCAGTTAATGCAGGCTCTGTTTTGCGCTGCTGTCGCCAGCGCGGATCCCAGGAGACTAATCGATAGAAGTCTAGTACCGAACGAATCCGCAGCTCGAACGGTGGTTGTTGGTGCCGGAAAAGCCGCTGCATCCATGGCACAGGCTTTAGAGGCCTGTAGCCCTGGACCACTGTCTGGTGTCGTACTCACTCCGTATGGACATGCGAAAACCTGTAATAAAATCGAAGTTCTTGAAGCCGCCCACCCTATACCTGATACGGCAGGCCTACACACAGCAAATCGAATTCTGGATATTGCAGCATCGCTTGATGAAGGCGACCTACTACTGTGCCTGCTTTCCGGAGGTGGATCTTCTTTACTGACACTGCCAATTGACGAACTCAGCCTAACAGAAAAGCAGCAAATAAACCGGCAGCTGCTTGAATCCGGTGCTGACATCTCCCAGATCAACTGCGTGCGCAAGCATCTTTCAAAAATCAAGGGCGGCCGTCTTGCCGAAGCCGCATGGCCCGGAAGCACGTTTACCCTCATGATCTCAGATGTTCCAGGTGATGATCCGGCCGTAATAGCCTCTGGTCCAACAGTTGCAGATCACAGCAGTTGTGCCGACGCACTGTTAGTCATCGATCAATACGACATTAAGGTGAATGCCCGCATTCGAAATCTACTTTCCGACGGATCTTTGGAAACTCCCAAACCCGGTGCGATCAGGCTGGCACGGTCAGGTCACCGGATCATCGGATCACCTGAGTTGGGCTTGAGTGCTGCAGCAGCCTATGGACAGGAAAAAGGGTTCGTAATACACAGTCTAGGTGACCAGGTGGTTGGAGAATCCCGTCAAGTGGGAGTAGAACATGCCCTGATGTTACAAAACATGATCAAAACCAATGCCGACAATAGCCCACTGCTACTCCTGTCCGGCGGTGAAACTACAGTTACCGTTAGAGGCCCCGGCCGCGGCGGGCCCAACCAGGAATACCTGCTGGCTGCTGCCCAGACCTTAGACGGACTGCCGGACGCCTGGGGTATAGCTTGTGATACCGATGGTATAGACGGCAGTCAGGATGCGGCTGGAGCCGTGATTGGTCCCGATACACTAGCGCGTGCCGCAGCGTTGGGGCTTGACGCCCAGACAATGCTCTCTGAAAATGATGCGGGCACGTTTTTTTCGGTGTTGGACGATGCGGTGGTAACCGGACCAACTTGTACTAATATCAACGATTTTCGTGCCTTACTGTATGTTCCCTCGACCTAAATCGCTTACTATTGAATTCCAGCAACACATGAACACCACGCTCAAACCATGGGTAATCGACTGACAAAGATCTACACACGAACGGGTGACTCCGGGGAAACGGGACTCGGTGATGGTAGTCGTATTGCCAAAACAGCATCCCGAGTAGAGGCCATGGGAAATGCTGATGAGCTTAATAGCGTGCTCGGGATATTGGTAGATGAACCGCTGCCAGAACCCATTTCCGAGTGTCTGTTCAACGTCCAGCACACACTGTTCGACATCGGTGGGGAACTCAGCATACCCGGTCATAATCTGGTTAAACCGGATCAGGTCGTCTATTTGGAACAAACGCTTGACCAATTAAACAAGGATCTGCCGCCGTTGAAGGACTTTATCCTTCCAGGCGGCGCAAGGTCAGCAGCCGTTTGTCATCTGGCCAGAAGCGTCTGTCGAAGGCTAGAGCGCAGTCTTTTTGCGGTAGACGATCAACAATCGGTTACCACCGTCACACTGCAGTATGTCAATCGACTCTCCGACTTACTATTCGTGATTGCTCGTACCCTCAACCAAGAAGCTGGCGAACCAGATGTACTCTGGGATCACGTTAGACAAAGTAAGTCCGATTCAACTAATTCCTAGCTTCTCCCGGAAACGGTACCAATCAAAGTACGGCCCAGGATCGGTCTTTCGTCCCGCTGCAATATCACTGTGCCCAACTATCCTATCCATCGTAATCGCTGGATAAGTATTCATGAGCAGTCGTGTCAACACTGTAAGGGATTCGTATTGGGCCGATTCAAACGGACTATTCTCCATACCTTCCAGTTCTATCCCAATAGAAAAATCGTTTACCGCACTTTTCCCTTTGAATTTCGA
>TARA_B110000263_G_scaffold211486_1_pt1 | contig 14880 bp, 10 predicted proteins | sample TARA_B110000263 | Tara Oceans TARA_B110000263 (sample SAMEA4397730) | marine metagenome | biome: Polar Biome; feature: [MES] marine water layer (ENVO:01000295) within the mesopelagic zone...; material: water (ENVO:00002006), including particulate matter (ENVO:01000060) such...
CCATCTCTATATTGATTCCACCAAATCACATGATGTTTGGAAATTCCGCCTCCTACTATTAGTGCATGTGACTCTTCAGCAGTCCAAGTCAGATCTGATAATATTTGTTCATCTGCTAGAAAATCTACCATGAAATTCGGGTTTTTCTGTCGATGCATGAAAAGCTGAGCACCAATAGAACCATCTGAAAGCCCTGGGATAACCATTGGAATTCTATGCTTTGCAACCCAATGTAGCAGGGAAGTCTCATCTTGAATTCTATCACCCATAGCCCAACATAATTCCACAGAACCAAAACCAAGCCAAGGATTATCGGGGTATTTTTCCATTCTTTCCTTTTCAATTTCTTCTAACCAAGGTAGGACTCTCTTTTCTAGAATCTCACCATAGCATTCGTTTGGAACAATAACATTACCTAATCTGTTTAGCCCTTCTTCTCCGAGTGCAATATCATCAAGGCTAAAATCTCCATGAAAATAGTCTTGATAAGTTCTAGCAATATCATGGTCTAAAGTTCCACATGTAGTAATTATGACATTGAATGCTTTACGTTTTATTGCTTCTAAGAAGAACCCTCTGGTTCCAGTTGCACACAAGCATGCCGGGAAAGATAGCCAATTTAGGACTCCGCTATCGTTTGCTTTTTCAGTACTAATTTTTAGTATATCACGAGCATGAGCAAGCTTTGTTGCAGTAAATCCTCCCGCGTTTGACATTTGGTCAATTAGTGATCGAACATCATTAATTTTTGAGAAGTCATAGTCCTCAACGGGTGCAGTAAAGTCATCACGCGAGTAGGTCGACACAAGTCTTTCGCCGAACTCTTTCGTATTCAATTAGTCGGATTCTCTAATTGATAGATTCTATCTCTTAGTCGTGCTGCTCTTTCAAAGTCAAGTCTTGCAGCTGCCGCTTTCATTTCTTTTTCCATTTTAGTAATAAGTTTAATTCTGTCATCATCACTTTCGACAGACTCATCGTCAATTTTATTAATCAAATTAACATTACCATCTTCCCAATCGGGTTGACTAATATTATCTAAAACTGAACCAGTTGTATTCCACGCGGCGGCTCCTAGTGAGAATTTTTTTGCCAAACCCTTCACTCCTTTTTCCCCAGGCTTCTTAGCAACTAATCTTCTTCCACCGCCTACTCCTTTTCCAGCAACACCTGCCATCAGATCTCCAAATTCTGCGTTCATAATTGGCATTGCTTTTTTTATTGTTTTAGGGGTTATTTGATTTTCTTCATTGTGTATATTTTGTTTTTTTCTTCTTTCAATTGTTTGCTTAATTGATGCTTCCATAGCTGCGGACATCGAGTCAGCATACAGAATAACCCTGCCATTTTGGTTTCGCGAAGCTCTACCAATAGTTTGTAACAATGACCGTTCATTTCTCAAGAAACCCTCTTTATCGGCATCAAATATGGCCACTAGACTTACTTCAGGTATGTCTAATCCTTCTCTTAGAAGGTTTATTCCTACAATAATATCAATATGGCCTAACCGTAAAGCCTTGATAATTTCCGTTCTTTCAAGCGTATCAATTTCACTATGTAAATGATGGGCTTTGAATCCATTACGATTTAGATAATCTGCCACTTCTTCAGCAAATTTGATAGTCATTACAGTAACTAACACCCGTTCATTTACTTCAATGCGTAAACGTATTTCATCTTCTAAATCTTGAATTTGGCCTTCTGTTGGCCTGACTTCAATTACTGGATCAAGTAGTCCCGTAGGACGAATTTCCATTTTTACTACACCATTAATTAATGCCATAGTCTCTGCAAGGAATGCTCTTTTCTTTTTTTTCTCAATATCTGGTTTTCCTCCGCCACCCTTACTTGGTACGTGGAGTAAACCATCAGGAATTGATTGTTTTGTTATTTCTGCTAGGTGCCTAAGCTCTCTTTCACCAGGAGTTGCACTAACATAGAGCATTTGAGGAATTAATTCTTGGAATTCATCAATTCTTAGTGGTCTATTGTCATATGCTGAAGGAAGACGAAAACCATGATCGATTAGATTCTTCTTTCGCGAGTAATCTCCCCCATACATTCCTCCAACTTGAGGTAATGTCACATGACTTTCGTCCATTATTACAAGATACTTCTCTGCATCTCCATGAAACTGTTCAGCACAGGTGGAGAAGAAATCAAGAAGGCAGTATGCTCTCTCACTTTTTTCCCTTCCATCGAAATGTCTCGAGTAATTCTCGACACCTTTACAAGATCCAATTTCTGTCAACATTTCTAAGTCGAATTTTGTTCTTTGTTCTATTCTATGGCCTTCCATTTCCATTCCTTTGGAATGATAATAGTCAATTCTTTGATCTAATTCACTTTCTATATCCTCAATTGCTTGCCCAAATTTTTCTTCACTAGTCATATAGAATTTTCTCGGATGTATCCATGCCTCTTCTATCTCATCTAGAGGTTCCCAAGATACGGATTCACAGACCTGTATTCTTTCTATTCCATCCCAACCAAATCTAATTCGAATAGGATCATCTCTACTTGGCATCCAAATATCAAGCACTTCTCCACGAAGTCGAACATCACCCCGAACCATATCCCCTGTTGTTCTTCTATATTGTAGACCTACTAATTCTCTAACGATATCTTGGGGGTCTACTTCTTGACCTACATTTAGGCGCAAATGAGACTGTTGGAACACTTCTGGTGGGTTGAGACCATAGATAACAGAAACAGTGCCTACTGCAATTACATCAGGCCTGCTAACTAAAGATGCAACAGTTGAAAATCTCTCTTGCTCTATTCTTTCATTCATTTGTAATTCTTTATCGATATACATATCTCTTCCAGGGAGATATGCTTCTGGTTGATAATAATCGTAATAACTTACAAAATATTCAACAGCGTTTTGAGGAAACAATTCACTCATTTCTTGCCATAATTGCCTTGCTAGAGTCTTATTGTGTGATAATATTAGGGTTGGAATTTGCAATCTCTCGATAATATTGGCCATAGCGAATGTTTTGCCAGAACCAGTCACGCCCATCAGCACACATCTTTCCTGCCCCTCATTAATTTGCTTGATTAGTTCTTGAATTGCTTGTTCTTGGTCCCCGGCAGTACCGTAGTCTGATTTTAACACAAACATTTTATCGCCTCAATCGATTAAACCATCGTTTGATGGTTCCATCATCATGATGGCAACTAGAAGTACCCACCCAGTTAGCATTGAAACTCTGAAGAAGGTAGTTTGAAAATCCTTCAATCTTGTTCTAGCCAATATTACAGTTATATTGGCTATAGACATAATTCCTGCTGCTGCTAAAAACCAAATCTCATCCATTGGGTTAGATATTGCAAAGCAGGCAAACCAAAGTAGTGTTAATTGTACAGAAGTTCTTGTTGTCATATTTTCATCAAATCGGGCAGGGAATGAGTGTATTCCATTTTCTTTGTCACTTTCAACGTCCATGCGTGCATAATTAATATCGAAGGCTGTAATCCACAACATCACTCCAAGAGATATGAATAATATCTCAGGAGACCACAGATAATCAGTATATCCATCGTGCATACCAGTTATTGCTGCCCATCCATGCACATCTGCAGCAACTGCTACCCAAGCTCCCGCTGGGGCAAGGCCTAGGCAAATTCCTAGCCAAAAATGGCATAACCAAGAGTATCTCTTGACATATGGATATATTACGAATACTAATACAGGTAACCAAGCCATCATCAAAGCCACTTCATTCAGTTGCCAAGCACCTAGAAGGAGCATGGAAAGAAATACAATAGAAAGTGTGTAGGCTGTTTGCATGGTTATTGAACCTGAGACTAGATGACGATTTGCAGTACGTGGATTTGCAGCATCAATATCTCGATCTATTATACGATTCAAAGTCATTGCAAGCCCTCTTGCTCCTACAGCGGCTATGAGAATCCATAGAAGATCAATACCAAATTTTTGAGTTTCAAGATCATGAATGAATTGTTCATGTGCTAATGTATATCCAATAAGTATGAAGGGAAGAGAAAACAAAGTATGTTCTATTTTTACAAACTCAAGTACTTCTTTAATTCCCATCAGAGCCCCTCTCTTTGCATCCACTTTTCAACTCTTTCCTCAATTTCTGGATTGTGTAATGTAACAGCTGGCCACCGTCTTACGGGTAGCGGTCCTTCGTTAGATGGAATAGGAGAGGTTGCATCCCAAGCAACTCTTTTTCTTTCTTCATCGAAATGGAAATCACGTGCTACTTCGAATCTACAAAATAATTGCCATAGTAGTCTTCTTCTCCAGTCCTCCTGATCTAAATCAGCATCATCATCAGTAATGAATAACCATCTGAGATTTGTAGCGGATTCTAACGACCATATTTCATCTCGTATTTTTGCTATTTGTTTTCTCTGAGCCTTAGCAGCTTCCTCATTTACTTCCTCCATACTGGATTCTGGACGAGGTCCTCCTTCAACATTAGTAGTTACAACCAGTATTGATGATGCCATCATTTTTGCTTTTGTGACACCTTCAACACCAGATGCAGAGATGCCTAAAGAATCAGGACATCCCATCATCTTAGGTTCATTTGTCCTAGGGTCGTTAGAAGTTAGTGTAGTGGCATCGATTAGTAGTTTTGAGTGTACATTCTGCCAGGGGGATGCATGAGCGAGCGAATCTGCAACCATTCCATCAAGGACAATTATATCCTCAGGTATTCTAACATTGTAATCAACTGCTTTCAATAAAGCATCGAGATCTTTCACATTGTGCTCCTCATCCACAGCAATTATTGTTTTCAAAAACATCATTTGTCCAGCGCCCATCAATCCTAGAGCAGTTTTTCTTGCTTGTCTAGGATATCTTTGTTTAGAGGAAACAATCGCAAGGTTATGGAAACCAGTTTCTAGTGGTAAGAACAAATCTTTTACATCTCTATGTTGGAATTGTAAGACTGGAAGAAAAGCCTCTCCTATCGCTTCTCCTAGGTAGCCATCCTCCATCGGAGGCACTCCAACTATAGTCATTGGAACCATAGGGTTTTTTCGATGAGTAATTGCTGTAACATGCATAACTGGATATTCTTCCTCTAAACTATAGTATCCAAAGTGGTCGCCAAATGGTCCTTCCGTTCTGGTTTCTCCAGGTATCGTGTATCCTTCTATAACAAAATCAACTTCTGAAGGCACCCACAAATCATTAGTTAGACATTTTGTAATTCTTAATCTTCTTCCATTTAATAATCCTGCAAATTCATATTCTGAGAGATTATCTGGAAGAGGGGATATTGCACTAAACATTACAGGAGGCGGCCCGCCCAAACAAATTGCTACTGGCATACGATTTTCTTTTCCAATTTCATCAGCGTGATCTGCTCCATGCTTGTGAGCTTGCCAATGAAGGCCAATTTCTTTCTTGCCAAATATCTGCCCTCGATACATCCCCATGTTATGTTGCCCTGTTTTAGGATTTTGAGTTACAACCAATGGTAATGTGATGAATGGTCCACCATCCATTGGCCATGTTGTTGGAATAGGGAGTTTAGTCATATCAGGGTCTTTTATCACAACCGCTTGACAAGCGCCCTTTCTTATTTTTTTTGGTGCCATTGACATTCCTTGCATAGCCAATCCTAAACCAGTCCAAGGCTTTTTCAGAATACCTCCAATATCTGGTTTCATGAGATTAACCATACTTTCTCCAATTTCTTTTGGGTCTTGTACTCCTAATGCTTTGTTGGTTCTTTCTCTTGTTCCAAATAAATTCATTGCTAGAGGATATTTACTAATTTCTCCGTTTGCTAAACGAGGTTGGTCGAAAATAATTGCTGGTCCACCTTTTTTCACAAGTTTATCTGCTATACAACCAGCTTCCAGATAGCAGTCAATAGGGTGACTGATACGAATAAGTTCGTCAGAATCTCTCAAATTGAGGATATACTCACGGAGGTCGCGCCACACCATATACAACATTCGACACGCTTATTGGTTGAATATGTTCGTTCGTAATCATAGGCGGTTAGACCGGCGGTTTTTTTGACTAATGGCCTTCCTAACTACTCTCATGGGAGAGGCTGTCACTGCCTGTGATGTACTAGTAATTGGCGCAGGACCTGGTGGAGGGAACGCTGCTTTACATAGTTCTCGAGCAGGTCTTTCAACTATTTTGATCGAAGATCATACGGAAATTGGAACCCCTGTCCATTGTGGGGAATGCATTTCAGATGTTGCTTGTGATAATCTGAATCTTGACTTACCAGATCATGTCATTAGTAAGAGAGTTCATGGTATTAGAGTTATATTCCCTGATGGTACAGAGAAGAAGTTGACCGAAGAAGGATATGTTCTGGAAAAACATCTTTTCGAAAGATGGATTGCAGACGAGGCAGTATCTGCTGGCGCCATATTAAACCTAAATCATAAATTAATGAGTATGGAAAAAATACTTGATGGTGACAAATTTATTGGTTGGCATTGTGAAGGTAAAGGCGAGCAGTTTCCTATTCGGGCTAAAGTTGTAATAGATGCATCAGGAGTTGCAGGAGTTTGTTCGAAGATATTAGAACTTAATCCTCGACCACAAGTAATTGCTGGCATGCAATATGAGATGCTTGAAGTACCAACTGACGATTATCTCGATTTCTATATCTGGCCCAAGTACGCTGAGAAAGGATATGTCTGGATGATTCCTAAGTGTGACGGTCGCGCAAATGTAGGTTTAGTTACTGAAGATAAATCTAGAACTAAGAAAGGCCTAGATGAGTTTATTGACGCTACTCATTTCAAGAATTTAGAACAAGTAGCGCCCCCTTGGAAGAAAAAAGGAAACCCCGCATTTGGTGGAACGATTCCAATATCGGGCCCTCATGAGAATACTCATGCAGATGGCTTAATGCTTGTAGGAGATGCTGCAGGATTCACCTCACCATTATTTGAAGGCGGGTCTCACTTAGCATTAAAGTCAGCAGTATTTGCTGCTGAAACAGCGGCTAAAGCAATCGCTTCTGATGATGTAACCGCTAGTGCTTTAGAAGAATATTCAAAGGCATGGAAGAAGGAATTCCCTCCTTATTCGAAGATTTTACGAGGTAAATCAGCATTATTTGACCTGTCAGATGATGATATGTCTTTGATGGCCCAATGTTTCCCCGATGAAATGAGCAACATGGGCCCTCATGGCAAATTAGCAGTTTGTCTGAAAATACTTATTCGACGACCCGGTCTCTATACTAAAAAAATAATTCCTGCAATGTTATCTTTTGGCTATTCTCGTGCTAAGTATTATGGATGGTGATTGAATCCTATCTTATTGTGGGCAAATATTGCTCATATTGGCAATTCTGGCAAGCATGCATCAGATTATTAGACCTGAGAATGCTGGTACCCGATTCTTCAAAAATCTTACTATTTTATCTCAAATCGCACCATTTTTGCTTCTTGTAATAGCTTTCATCATTGATGCCTCATCTTTGAAATTAGTTACAGAATATGGTGGAGCGGATCTTCCAATTTTATATCGTATTTCAGCAGTATGGGGTGGACGAGCCGGACCATTACTTCTATTTGCAGCACTAATCTCAATTGTAACTTGGTTTATGACAGATAAAGATGAATTAGATTATGATATACGTATTATGCATGGATTTTCATTAGGTATTTTCTTTATATCTTGGTTTCTTAGACCTTTTGCAGAGTCAGAAGGCGTAATTCCTAGTGAATTAAATCCTCTGTTACAAACAGATTTAATGGTTATTCATCCACCGATTGTTTTCTCGTATTACGCTCTTTGTATTGCCACAGCATCTGTTGCAATGTGCGGTGTAATTCGCCACAAATCTGCTAAAGAAATCCACGATGCTCAATTACATTGGGCCCGAGCAGCTTTTTTGATTGGTACGATAGGCATTGGCCTTGGTGGCCTTTGGGCTTACACAGTTCTTGATTGGGGTGGATATTGGGCTTGGGATCCAGTTGAAACCGGTTCTATTCTACCATGGTTTGCACTTTTATTGATAATTCATGCGAGATCAACACCAGACACCTCTAAATCAATTAAAATTTCACCAGCCTTAGGACTAATTGCCGGTGCTCTTGCAATACATGCTACATTGGTAACTCGTGCTAATGGTGTTTGGGCGTCTGTTCATGCATTCGCAGCAGATGGATTAGGTACTCAGAGTCATGATCCTTACATACGTGTGATGTATATTATTGATGTTAGCCCAATTGGTTTCGAACTCGCATCATATATGTTTGCAATATTATTACTTGGATCTTTTGCAATATATTTCTTGGTAAACCAACAAATAAATGATTTACATTCTAAAAATAAGAAACTATTATTTGAAGAACGAAGAGAATATTCATTAATTTTACTAGCAATGCTCTCTGGGATTTCAATATGGATTGGTTCTACTGCAGTTGCAATTCTGGGAATCTCTATTATGATTCTATTACTAACTAGCGATTCAAGTAAACCATCTCTCCAATGGGTATTCGCAGGAGTAATTCTAATGTTTTACGCAAGTTGGTCATCTACTGCAACAATCCCTCAAGCAATAGCAGGAATGTCCCCCTTTCTTATTATATGGCTTATTTCTGATGAAGAAGATGATTTTGAATTATTATTACTTCCTTTCAAATCTGAATCGGTAAGAATGAAGTTCGCTAGAGCAATACCATGGTATGGAACATCTGCTTTCCTTCTTCTTACTTGGATGTTGTTAACTGTTGAAATTGATGGCACTAATTTAGAAGCTCATGAATTCTATGGAGCGCCTTTTATTGGTTTGTTAGCAATAGGTTTGACCATATACGCATGGGGTAAGTCAGTAAACATCAAGACTGGAAATTTCGTATTTTTTTCAGTTTTTATCATTTCTATACTGTTAGCAATTTATTCTGAAGAGCTTAATTTACCTGGTGATTCTTCCTTGTTATTCGCTTCGAGCTTTAGCAGGGGGTCAGTTGCAATATTCTTGTTAACTTGGATGGCTCTTGCAATTCCCCCTAATCTCAAACAAGCTTATGTGACAACCTCTAATGTTATACCAAAAATTAGGGAAAACGGATTTTTTGCTAAGAAAAACACTTCTCGACTTCGTTTATTAGGTTCTCATCTTTCTCATCTTGGAATATTGCTACTCTTAGTTGGTCACATATTCACAACTACCTTGATTGATCGATCAGATCCTTCTCATTTAGTAACTTTAACTAGGGATCAGCCAATATTGCATGATGGATATGAATTCGTTTTCACTGATGTAGAATTAATAGATGTGGATTCGGAGGATTACAAATATTCTGTCGGGGATGGATATCTTGGTGTTGTTATTGAAATGAAAAAAGATGGAGTATTGATAGATATTCTTCGTCCCGGTATATTACGATTTGATTCCCCTAGTTCAATAACTCCGAGATCGGAACCAGATAGACATGTAGGACTATTTGGAGACACAATAATAATTTTAGATATATTTCAATCTAATACTTTGTTCGAAGCAATGATGTTTGGAGAAACAAGCCAAGTGGATAGAATTCGTGTCACTGTCCACGATTTACAGGGTTCTCATGCAGTATGGACTGGTTGGATTTTAATCATAATTGGTGGTGGTCTTGCCCTAGCTTCTAGTCAAAAATTTCATCAAGATAACACAATTAACTGATTAATTCCACCAATGACATAACCGTTTGTATCAAAAAGGGGAAGCAGGTCGGCGGGCTGCCCGGAGGCACAAAATATGGATGCTGGTTCAATTGTTCACATCGACTATGACCTGTACGATGCAGGTTCTGAGAGACTAATCGAGACTACACGTGAGGATGTCGCAAAAGAACATGATGTCTTTGATGAAGGCCGTACTTACCTACCAATGATTACAATCGTAGGCGATGGTCGTTTGATTAGTGGTTTTGAAAATCATCTGAACGATGCAAAGCCTGGTGAAGATTACGAATTTGACATAGAGCCATCAGAAGGTTATGGTGAACGTGATTCTAGTCTTGTTGAAACAATAGGGCAAAACGTATTGATGCGTAGTGTCAAAGATCCAAGTACTCTAGCAATAGGTGCACCAGTTGAAATTGGGGGCCGTACTGGAGTATTACAATTCATTAGTGCGGGTCGTGCAAGAATTGACTACAATCATCCACTAGCTGGTGCGACTCTAAGATACAATTACAATATTGTTAAGGTTGTAGAAGACCGCGAAGAGCGTGTTGAAACTTTACTTAAGATGAACACAGGTCGTGAAGACTTCGAAATATCTTTTGATGGAGATGACTTGACTGTTACAACACCTGAAGCAATGGCTTATGACCAAAATTGGGCATATGCAAAATTCAGCCTTGTTCGTTCACTTCGTGAAAACCTTGGGGTTGGAACTGTAATCTTTAGAGAAGTTCACGAACCTCGTATTATCGATGAAGAAGAATGAGTGCCCCTCGGTACTCATAGGGAACGTCAAAGCTTTAGCTCGGTTCTCCTTTCGTCGTCATTGGAGCATATTCTCGGACATGATTCCCTATGATAGACGCTTGCATTGCAATCTTGTATAGAGTGGATTGAAGAAACAAGTCCGTTTCGCAAGAAACAATGGTATCTACCCGAATGCTGGGATTAGCGTTATCAATTCTAATGCTTTCAGCAACTATTACTGGATGTTTAGGCCTCGCAGTCCAAAGAGAATGGATGGAGGATATTAGGGAACCACCAAAAGTCCGTGAAACTACTGAAACTGAGTCTCTTAACTATACTTTCGAATCCAATAGTTTTGAATCGGTATATTATACAGATGAAGTTCTAATTAAATTTGACAGTACAGTTTCTCAATTAAAGATATTATTCAGTGCACAATTTCCTTATTCATCATATCTCGAGGAATTAATCGGGAATGAAACTAATGAATACCGATATGTGCATGCAAAACTCTGGAAACCGGGAGTAAGAGAGAACGGTGGAGATCCGTTTTGGGAAGTTAAAGCAACGAAAGATTTTCCTCAACAGCCATACACATTTCCATCATCAGATTTGATATCTGGAAATTGGATTTTCGAAGTTGAGGCGCGCGGTTACGGCGTCACCGCACCGATTGACCAAGCATCCTTCTATGATCACTTCGATACCTCTGTGACAATCACTAAACCATGCGTAGTATTCGCGGAGTCGCACGAAAATGAAGATTGTACTTACTTATCTGACCTGCAATCTGCTTGAGTAGTTGATTTATCCTCATGCGCAGCGCTTATCAATCGAAGTCAGGTCGCGGCGCTGCTGAGGGACCTAAATGGATGACAATCAAACTCCACTTGTACCGCTTGAAATGTATGATACGCACGCAGTGCACATAGGAACAACTCAGAAGTCTGCTGATATGAAGCAGTTCTTAGATGAACTTCGTCAAGACAATAGTGGAATCCATATCATCGATGTTCGTCAGACCGATTCAAGAATTCGTGCAGTAGCAAAATTCCTTTCCAATTATGACGCTGAAAGAATACTTGTAGTTAGTGCGCGTCAATATGGACAGAGGCCTGCAAGAAAATTCGCTCAGACAATTGGAGCAATGCGTATTGTAGGGCGTTTCATTCCCGGAACTCTAACTAATTCTCGTTTACGGACATACATCGAACCAGAAGTAATTGTTGTTACTGACCCTGCTGCTGATCAACAGGCATTATCCGAGGCAGTAAGTACCGGACTCCCTGTTGTCGCTATATGTGACGCTAACAATAGATTGCGTAATGTTGACCTAGCACTTCCTGCAAATAACAAAGGCCGTCGTTCTTTAGCTCTAATTTACTGGCTTCTTTCAAGAGAGATGATGAAGGCACGTGGAGTAATTACCGATGCAGACTGGGAACGCGCTCAGGATGTTATGGATTGGGAATCTACTTTCTAATTTCATTAAAGGCAATATAGAGCATTTACTGCTCCGCCGGTGGTGTATAGTTGCTATATGTTATTGGACATTTGTCAGTTATTGTGATAAAAAAAAAGCCCTTGGAGTTAAACATGTCTGAGCAGATAGTACCATTGTTTCTTGCTCCTATGGCAGGAGTCACCGACTTGGCATATCGATTATTAGCTAGAGAATGTGGTGCAGATTTGTCAATAACAGAATTTACGGCTGCTTCTGGTCTTTCTAGGCACGATGCTAATTCATGGTTAAAGGTAGAATCAGATCCTCGAGAAAGCCCATTTATTCCACAAATATTCGGGGGAGATATCAAAGAAATGGTCACTACTGTCGAATTACTTGAAGATAAAGCCGATATTATCGATATTAATTTTGGTTGCCCTGCTCCTAAAGTATGTCGTCATAATGCTGGTGCTGCGTTACTTAGAGACCCAGATAGGGTAATTGAGATGGTTAGAGCCTGTATTAACGCAACAAACGTACCCATAACGGTCAAGATGAGGCTAGGCACCGGTTCCGGCCCTAATACTGCATTAGAGATAACTCAGAGGTTAGAGGAGGAAGGCGTCGAGAGAATTTGCGTACATGGGCGAACACTTCGTCAAAGATACTCAGGTGAGGCCGATTGGTCACAGATCAAAGAAATTGTTGATTCAGTAGAAATCCCAGTTATTGCTAATGGAGATATTATTGATGCATCAACAGCTTCTGCATGTTTGCAAGAAACTGGCGCTGGCGGTTTAATGATTGGGCGTGGCGCGATCGGCCGACCAATGATATTTCACGAAATAAAAAGAGACCTAGGATGGCCAGTCAAAAATCCCCCATGGGGTAAAGACAATCTTGCTTCATCTCGTTTATGGTGTTGGAATCGTTATTTAGAATTGAGTTCAGAACTTTATTTAAATTCCAATAATAAGAATCTAAAACGTCATGCAGTATCTTTCACAAAAGGCCTCCCAGGGGCATCTAAAATGAGAGTTGAATTACATTCCATGCCTACACAAGAGAAAATGGGAATGAGAGTTAAAAAGTACCTAGAAGAGTTGACTGAATTAGAGAGTTCTATAGTCTAAAGTATTATTATTCAAATAATTTCTTTCTCTCCAATCTTGAAAATAGATTCTGATATTCCACTTCTCTAAACCACAATCTTGAAACCAACGAACCCGCTAAAGTAAGATATGACAAGTGAAAATATGTACTATCGGATGATGGGAAATACTGGAATTCAAGTATCGGTTTTGTCTTATGGATTCTGGGCAACGTATGGTGTCAAAAATAGATTACAAGATGAAAAAGGCGTAGAAATGGCTAAAGAATGTATGAAAATTGCTCGAAATGCAGGTGTAAACTGCTTTGATCATGCAGAAGCATACGGTAATCCGAATGGAGAAGCGGAGAGAATATTTGGTATTGCTCTTTCCGAATTACAAGAAGAAGACCCTGAGATGTGGAGGCGTTCGGAGCTCGTTATTACAACAAAGATATTTTGGGGAGGTGACGGTGTCAATGAATCAGGTCTTTCGCGCAAACATATAATGGAAGGTTTAGACTCATGTTTACAAAGATTACAATTGGATTATGTGGATATGGTATTTTGTCACCGCCCTGATCCCTTTACCCCCACTTCTACTGTAGTTCGTGCCATGACTGATGTAGTCCGTAATGGATGGGCAACCTCATGGGGGACATCAGAGTGGTCTGCGGCTCAAATAATGGAAGCAATATGGTTCGCTAAATCGGAAGGCCTAGAACCTCCTATGTATGAGCAACCTCAGTATAATATGCTACATCGACAAAGATTTGAACAGGAATTCTTCCCCCTCTATCAAGCTCCATATAACTATGGAACTACGATATGGTCTCCTTTACGTTCAGGATTCTTGACTGGTAAATATAATGATGGTATCCCAGAAGATTCTCGCCCGACACAAGAAGGATATGAATGGTTGATTGAAGATCTAGAGATGAGAAAGAAAAATGGTGAAGTAGAAATTGTCCGAAATCTTACATCATATGCTTCAAAACATTTCAATTGTTCAACCGCACAACTCGCCTTAGCCTGGTGTCTTAAGAATCAGAATGTTAGTACTATACTGCTTGGTGCTACCAAACCTGAGCAAATGATAGAAAATCTTGGTTGCATAGAAGTTGCTGAAAAAATTACGGATAAACATATGTCAGAGATAGATGAGATTCTTGGCAATAAGCCCGAAGATTGGATTGGATATGGCGGAGCAGGGGATCGTCAACTTCGTACTTTATGAGATGGTGGTTTAATGGATACAGGACTCAATGATAGTGTAGTACTAGTTACTGGTGGAGCAGGAGGGATAGGTGAAGCAATTTGTCGTGCTTTTGCCTCAGAAGGTTGTAAGGTAGTAGTACACTATAATGAGTCATCAGAAAACGCAGAAAAAATCGCTAGTGAAATTGATGGATTTCCTATACAAGCAGATCTTAGAGACTCCCAAAAAGCGATTTCATTGGTAAATACAATTGTCAATAAATATGGTAAATTAGACATCTGCATTGCTAATGCTGGTTATTACCCTCCAGAACCATTACCTCTCTGGCAGATTAGCTCAGATAGGTGGAATCAAACAGTTTCATCTAATCTTAATGTGGCGGTAAATACTGCTCGCAGTTTCTTACAAGAAGCATCTCGAAAAGGTTCAGGATCCCTCGTATTTATTGGTTCTACAGCAGGGATTTATGGTGAATCAGGACATTCAGATTACGCAGCAGCTAAAGGAGCAATAACATCTGGTTTACTGATGTCGTTGAAAAATGATGTCTCACGAATAGGTAATGTAAGAGTAAATGCAGTAGCACCTGGATGGACAATCACTCCTAAAAAGATAGAGCAGGGAGTTGATGCTAAACTAATAGAAAAGGCCACTGCTACGATGTCATTAAAGAAATTAGCAACTCCTGAAGATATTGCTAATACTGTAGTGTCAATTTCTTCTGATCTAATCTC
>TARA_B110000263_G_scaffold13044_1_pt1 | contig 14826 bp, 13 predicted proteins | sample TARA_B110000263 | Tara Oceans TARA_B110000263 (sample SAMEA4397730) | marine metagenome | biome: Polar Biome; feature: [MES] marine water layer (ENVO:01000295) within the mesopelagic zone...; material: water (ENVO:00002006), including particulate matter (ENVO:01000060) such as......
ATGATACTGAAAACCAAGATAACTGCGCTAAAATTTATGCAATTGCATTTAATGAATATGGTGGTGTGCTTAATGGAGTACCTGTTAATTTTTCATTAAACGATATTTCAGATTCTCAGTATGGAATTTTAACTGAGTTTTATGCTGTAACAGACTCTATCAATGTTGCTCCCTATATTGCTGCGGAAACTTCATTTTGTACTTTTGAGAATACTGCAATAAATATAGAACAAGATATAAACATACAGATAAATGCAACTTTATCTAATAATGAAAATATAACAATTAATCCTACAAATATTACTTTAACTCAAAATAGTAGTAGTTTAGGAATGATTTCTAGTATTGAATACACTGAGCTTCCAAACAATTCTATTGAAACTTCAACAGTAAATGTTACAGTTACTGATAATGATGGATATGTAATTGAAAATACATTAGTACAATTTGAAAGCTTAACTGAAGATGAAAATGGAGAATTAACTCAATCTATTGGTAGTTTCGATCCAACTTATTCTTTTACTGATGTTTTAGGTACAGCTTCTTCAATTTTTAATATGGGAAATGATGTTGGGCTTGCTACAATAATTACATCAGTACCAGAGTATAATTTATCAGATACATCCTATGTTTCTATAACAGCTTCCGATGCCGAATATATTCAAATTCTACAACCATACCCTAATGAGATTACAGTTTCTGGTGGTGGTGGACTTGAATCAACTGAATTAACTGTGGAAGTTAAAGATGGAAATGGCAATTTAGTTTCAGAGCCATACTTAATCTATTTTGAATTAGGTGATAATTCACCAAATGGTACCTTTGTAAATGTTGAAGGTCAAAACTTTGGCTGCATTGAATCAAGCAATGGACTTGGTTCTGTTACTTTAAATTCTGGAACTCAACCTGGATCTATTCCTGTACATGTTGAATTATTTAATCTTGGTATTCCTGATGAAGCATGTGCTGTAGATCCTTTTGGAAATATTATAGATGTACAACCTGATTTTTCTTCACAATTATGTAGTACAATTTATATAAATAGGAATACCGGTGTATTTGATGAATGTGAACTTGCATTTTTTGATGCAATTCCCGTTACCGTTGTTACAGGAGCTCCCCATTCTGGAGAAATTAATTTTAGTTATGTAGATATCTCTCCAATTGGTGGAGGTTTATATCAAGTTCCTTTATCTGTTCAGCTTGAAGATGAGTGGGCAAACCCTGTTCAAGACTCTACAAATGTATATATTTGGATTGAAGGATTTGCTCGTTCTTTTGACAATGTAATAGATTATCCAAATGAAGGAGCTATAACAGATACCGTTAAATGGGGAATGGAAATTGATGGAAGTATTGATATTAGAGATAGTTTAAGATATGTTCTTCAAAGACCAGATTTATTTACTTTAGGTCAAAACCCAAATGAAATGAATACAGATGTTATTAATAGCTCTTGTGAATGCTATAAAAATCAACTTTTAGATGAGTGTAGCGAAGATGGGATTACAACGGATTGTACTTGGGAAATCATACCAAATGAACCTGGATCTGTAATTGGTGAAGCAAAAACAGGAATGCTCTCACCTGATAATGCTTATGTTCCTGGGGTTGCATGGTCTTATGTATATTTTGGTACAGGAGATATGTTTGAAAGAGTTATAATCAAAGCATTAACATATGATGGTAATGGTAATATTTTATTAATTGATAGTAGGGTGAATCATCAAAATAGACCTCTTACTCTTCCCTTTTGGCCTGGTACAGTAAATATTAGCTCAGCTATAGATGCCTGGGACTTTGGAGTTCAAGGAGCTGGCTCAGAATGTTATGAACCAGATTGGGTTAATGATGGTACTTTAGGAGATGAAACTGGTAGTATATTATCTTTCCCAAATGAAGGTGTTGCTATCATTACTTCGATTACAGATTATTATCAATATCCAGTTAGCGGAGGAACTATACTTTTAGACGCTGATTTTTCAACACCAGATGAAGGTTCCTATAATTATTGTGATGTTGCTGAAGCAGAAGAAGATTATGATGATTGTTTTGTTCCAGTTGGAAGTCAAGCTTCTTGTTCAAATACAAACGCAACAAATATAGATGATTCAGATACTGCAGCTAATGCTCATGATTGGATTGCTTGTGATCCCATAGATTCTGATGGTGATGGAATTACAGGTGATTGTAATATAGATGATTTTGATAATCAATGCAGTCTATGCGTTGGAAATGGTGGTTCTTGGACACCTGATAATGATGATGCTATTCCTGGGTCATTTGATGATAACCAAACAGTTTGTAAAACAAATGGAAATGGTCAATGTTTTTGGATAATTCATTATAATGAAAATGTCATTCCAAGACAAGAAAATAATGGGCAATTTACATATCAAGATAGAATATCCACAATTATAGCAACACTTCAAAATCCCATACAAAGTGCTAGTGAGAGTATTGATATTATTTTAGAAAAAAATCCTTAAAATTTATAAAAGGAGAACTATTTAAATGAAAAACTTTAACCCACAATTTCAAAAAATAGGTGATATACTTGTTTATCAGGAAATCATTACATCCGAGCAGCTTGACAATGCCTTAACTGAACAAAAATCTACAAAAGATAAGCTTGGTAATATTCTTATTACTCAGGGAACAATAACGGAAGAAGAATTAGTAAATGCTTATTCTATGCAGTGTGGACATCGCTCAATTACAAAAGATGAAATGCTTAAGGTTGATCAATCTATAGTGTCTTTACTTCCTGAAGATTTTGCTAAAGAAAACAATGTACTTGCTCTAAGTAAAAAAGATAATTATTTAGCTATAGCGATGGAAGATCCAGAAGATTTATCAACTCTAGATTCAATACGAAAATTAACTAATTTAAGCCCAGAAATTTTAGTAGCAGGTAGAAGTTCAATTAAAGATGCGCTTGAGAATTTATATGATAAAGTTAAAAAAAGTGGTGAAGTTGAAAGTGCTATTTCTAAAATTAGCATTGTTAGAGGAGATGAAGAAGATGGAGATGAACTTGATTTAGGCTCTGAGAATGTATCAGCTGAAGATGCCCCCTTTGTTAAATTAGTAAATTTAATGCTAACAGAAGCAATAAAAGAAGGTTCAACAGATGTACATATTGAACCTGGAAGACATAATGTTATTGTACGAATTAGAATTGATGGAGTTCTTGTGACTATTATGTCTCCCCCAATAAATTCTCTAAATGGTATGGTTACAAGAATAAAAATACTTTCAAAACTTAATATAGCAGAACATAGATTGCCTCAAGATGGTAGAATGAAGATCAAAACAGATTCAAAAGAAATAGATGTAAGGGTTTCTATTCTTCCAACTGTACATGGAGAAAAAGTCGTATTAAGATTGCTTGGAAGTGGTGGAAAAAATTTAACTTTAACAAATTTAGGTTTTCCAAATGACAAACTAAAAGTTTTCAGAAAATGGATAAATCAACCATATGGAATGGTTATTATTTCAGGACCAACAGGAAGTGGTAAATCAACAACACTCTATGCTTCTTTAATGGAAATCCAAAGTGAAGGCATAAATATAACAACTGTTGAGGATCCTGTTGAGTATCAAATACCAGGAATTAACCAAGTTCAAATGCATGATGATATTGGCCTAAACTTCTCATCTTCTTTAAGATCAATTCTTAGGCAAGACCCTGATGTATTACTAATTGGTGAGATTCGTGATGAAGAAACAGCAGATATAGCTGTTAAATTTTCATTAACTGGTCATTTAGTATTTTCAACAGTTCATGCTAATGATGCACCTTCTACAATCGCAAGATTATTAGATTTAGGAATCCCCCCATTTTTATTAGGTTCATCTCTAAATTTAATTATGGCACAACGATTAATTAGAACAATAGATGAAAATGAAAAAGAAGAGTATACCCCAAGTAAAAATGAAATTGATAGAATTGGACTTTCAAATGAGAAAAATTTAAAATATTATAAAGGAAAACCTGCAGCGTCAAATCATAATACAGGATATAAAGGTAGAACTGCAATTCATGAAATATTAGAGGTGACAACAGATATTAGAAAGTTGATTTATGATAATGAGAGTCAATTAGAACTGAGAAAATTAGCTATTAAAAATGGAATGACACCTCTAAGAGAAGCAGGATTAAACAAAATAAAATCGGGTTTAACTACTATCGATGAAATTCTGAGAGCTACAGTTGAGGAAAATTAATGCCTAATTTTGATTATATAATTAGGAATGAATCTGGTTCTCGAAAAACAGGTTCAATTAAAGCTGATAACTATAATCAAGCAATTGAAAAACTACAAAATGATAAAAATACAGTTGTTAAATTAAAAGAATCTGATACTTCATTTGATTTTATAAAACCTTTTATAAATAGATTAGCGCTAGAAATAGAGAAGTTTAAAAATAAAGTTCCTATAACAATCCTTGTTTTCTTTACAAGGCAATTATCAACCATGTTCTCAGCTGGATTAACAATTGAACGTGCCCTACATTTTTTAAGTCAGGAAGAAAGGCATAAAAAATTTAAAAAAGCTTTAGAAAAGATAGAAAATGATGTTAAAAAGGGACTACTATTATCTGATGCACTTGAGAGACATCCAGGAATTTTCTCAAATTTATATATTTCTTTAGTTAGAGCAGGTGAAGTAAGTGGTAAACTCTCAGAAACTCTTCAAGAATTATCAAGTTATCTTGAAACAGTTGAGGATACACAAAGACGTGTTAAATCAGCTATGTACTATCCCGTATTTATATTAATTTTTTTAACTTGTATTTTATTTGGAATTTTCTATTTTTTAATTCCACAATTTTCTACTGTATATGATCAATTAGGAAGTGAACTACCTTATTATACAATTTTATTTGTTAACTTTTCAGTATGGTTAAAAAATAATATCGTAAGTCTCTTTTTTACAATGCTATTATCAATCATCTCCATATGGTTTATTACTCTAACAGATTATGGTAGATTAATAAGAGATAAGATATTATTAAGACTTCCCATTTTTGGAAATTTAATACAACAAAATATTTTGAGTAAATTTGGTAAAACTTTTGGAATTTTAATTAGCGCTGGTGTTTCAGTAATGGATTCTATGGATTTACTTATAAAAATTGTTGATAATAGAGTTTATGAATTAGCTCTTATTGAAGCTAAGAAAGAAATAGAAAATGGTATAAGCATATCTCAAGCACTTAAACAAACTGATATATTTCCACCTATATTCATTCAACTTTTAATAACAGGTGAAGAAACTGGAGAAATTGATAATTTAGCTTTAAAAGCATCTGAATTTTATAGCAAACAAGTTTCTGCAATTGTTGATAGATTGACATCACTTATTGAACCAATATTGATTATTACTGTTGGAGCTGTTATTGGAGTTGTTTTAGTTGTAACTTATTTACCTATTTTTAATTTTGGTTCTGCTTTAGCTGGTTAATTTAAATTATATGCTATATACATATTATTTTATAATAGGAACAATATTTGGTAGTTTTTTAAATGTAGTTATCTATAGAATTCCCAAACAAATATCTATTATCCAACCAAGATCTCATTGTCCGAAATGTAAAAAACTAATTCCATTTTATAGAAATATACCTATAATTTCATTTTTATTACAACGGGGTAAATGTAATCAATGTAATAAGTCAATTTCTTTTCTTTATCCATTAACAGAGTTTACAGTAGGAATTATTTTCTTAATTGGATTACATTATTTCCAAAATATTGAGTCTATTTCATTTATTTTAGTTTCTAGTTTATTATACGCAATATCTATTATTGATTATAAATATTATATAATACCTATTGAATTATCTTTCTTTACTTTATTGGCATTATTACCTAATATAATATTATCTACCAATTCTCTATTATATATTTATGGCTTATTGGTAGGTTTAGGTTATTTATTATTTATTTATATAATAACTTGGATTATTATAAAAAAAGAACCTTTAGGCTTAGGAGACATACAATTAATTGCATTATTAGGACTATGGTTAGGACCATTTAAAATATTAGTAACAATTTTTTTATCAGCATGTATTGGAATATTTTATTGGATAATATTATATTTTATAAAAGGATATGAAAAAAATAGAAAATTACCCTTTGGTACATTTTTATCATTATCAGCTATTATTGTTTATTTAACTAAATTAATTTGATAATTGTCTTTGTCTCTCGAACAATATTACACTTGTAGCAGCTGATACATTTAAAGAATCTATTGTTCCATTCATTTTTATAGTAGCTAGGAAATCACAATTCTTTTTAATTAATTGTCTTATTCCCTTACCTTCACTTCCTAAAATGAATATAATTTTTCCTGAATAATCTAATTCATACCACTGCTTTGCATCTACTCCATTCTCAACACCTACAATCCAAAACCCTTTAGATTTCAAATAATCAATTGTTGCTCTTAAATTAGTTTGCATATAAATTTTAGTGCTTACAAATGCACCCTGACTTACTTGCAAAACAGTATTTGTTATTTTTACTGAATTATTTTCAGGTAATATAATGCCGTTTATCCCTGCACATTCAGATGTTCTAATAATTTGTCCCAAATTTTGAGGATCATTAATTTGATCAAGCATTAACAAACATTCATTTTTTGAAAACTCACTCTTAGAAAACAAATCTAAATAAAAATCATACGAAAAGTTTATTACTATCCCTTGGGTATGTTTATGAATATATTTATTACTAAAAGTATTTCCATCCAAATAAGAAATATTATATTTTTTATTATTTAAGATTTCATTTAATGCTTTAAACTGTAATGATTTAATTGATTTATTTACAGTAATTGATTCTATATTTATATTTAATGAAGAATTTAATAGGCTCATACAATTATTTATTCCATGTATACTATAAATATTAGAAGTTTTATTTTTCATAAAAATTTATTCACTAAGTAAAATTTCAATATTATATACTAAATCAGAATACATATTTGGATCATATTGTTTTAATATAGCGCTAGGGTAAATTCTTTTTATTTTATTATTTTTACCTATAAGAAATGTTGTTGGTATTGAATAAACTCCTCCATAATCAGTTACCATTTTATCAATTACTTTTTGGTCTCCATAAAGTACGGGATAATTAATTTCATAAACCTTTAAGAATTTTTCTAATTGTTCTTTTGTATCTGATATAGAAACACCCAGTATATTTAATCCTTTAGAATTATATTTTTTATGTAAATCATTAAAATCAGGTATTTCCATCCTACATGGGCCACACCATGTTGCCCAAAAGTTAATTAAGATAACTTTATCTTTCATTATACTAAGAGTATAGAGGCTATCTTCTTTAACAGAGCTTAATGTAAAGTCTTTTGCTAAATCTATATCATCAGTTATTTTTTTTATTTTATTTAACTGATCTTGATTTAAATCATTCGATAAAAGAAGTGAAGATATAATGAAAAAAAAATATTTAATTTTCAAACTTATCCTTTGAGCTATTTAAAAAATTTATGAAATTATCTTTATTTATATCCATGCCAGGAAATGTACCAAGTATTTTATCATTAGGACTTAATATCACATAATATGGTAAAGCTGCCGTACCAAATCTATCAATTTCTAACTTTCTATTTTTTTTATGAATATCCTCTTTCCCATCAGTATATAACTTAACTAAAACAAAATCTTCAAAAATATCTTTAACATCATTCTCTTCAAAAATATTAATTTCCATCCACCTGCAATTAGTACAAGTATAGCCAGTGAAATCAATAAATATAGGCTTATTTAATTCTTTTGAAACAATATATCCCTCATCTAGATTTTCTATCCATAATTCTTGTTTATCTGGAGGTAAATAAGATTCAATTAAACCGTGTAGCTTATTATTAAACAAACCCGTTCCTAAATAAACACCAACAAATAAAAATAATGAACAAAAAGCAATTCTAACAATACTCCATTTTTTTATTGGACTATCAAATGGCATTTTAATCAAACCTAATAAATATAATCCCATTAAAATAAATATTATTGCCCATATAAATAGAACCACATTTCTATCAAAAATACCCCAATTCCAAACTAAATCAACATTACTAATAAATTTAAAAGCTGCTGCTATTTCTAAGAAACCCATAATAACTTTAACTGAGTTTAACCAACCACCACTTTTAGGTAATTTTGATAAATATTGGGGAAATAAAGCTAATAAAAAGAATGGAGATGCAAAAGCTAAAGAAAAACTTAACATCCCAATAATTGGCCAAAAGACAGCCCCTTGACTAGCTGTAGCTAATAATGCTCCTACAAAAGCCACCGTACAAGTAAACGAAGTTAGTGTAAAAGTCAATGACATAAATAAAATACCAACTACACCACCTCTATTTTCTTGACTAATACTAAATTGTCTTAAGAAAGAAGGAGTTTGTATTTCATAGTAACCAAATAAACTAAAAGCTAAATAAATAAATAAAGATGCAATAAAAATATTTATCCATGGATTAGCAGCTAGATCTCCTGCTCCTGAAGCACCTAGCGTAAAAGATAAAAGCAGCCCTAGAGTTGTAAAAATAAATATTATTCCAAGAGCATATAATGATGCTGAGAATATAGGATTATTATCTTCTTTCTCACCTTCTTTTGTAAAATATGAAACTGTTATAGGAATCATTGGGAATACACATGGAGTTAATAATGCTAAAAAACCCATTCCCAAAGCAAAGAATATAAATGAAAATAAACCTTTATTTATTTCAGTTTCAAGCTCACTTAAAGGAACCTCAGAATCATATTCTAAAGGAAATGGTTCCCAATCAAAGTCTTCTCTTTTTGTACCTTCAAAAACTTGAAATTCAAAACTAAAATCATCCCATCTAGGAATACACATGCTTACATCACAAGCATAGTATTCAAACACACCATTTACTATATATTTATTACTATTAAGAGATTCAGATAATTTTAAATTTTTTATTAGCTGAATATCATTTTTATGATAATATATATCTTGATTAAAATTTTTATCAAATTTCTTTAATGGAAGAGGTTCATTTATAATACCAATACCAGAGAAATAAACAGAATCAATTATTTCAACATAAGATGGACTTAAACTTTTTTCAGGGTGAACAGAATAAATATGAAATCCTTCATCAATCTCAATATTAAATGATAAATATAAATTTTCACCTGCAAAATAAACATTTCTATCTACTGAGACATCAAATTTAACACAATTTTCCAAAGCTAAATTATCTTTCTCATTAGCTAATGAAATACTAAATAAAAAAGACATAATTAAACAGAGATAATTATTCAGAAATATTTTCAATATTCCCACTCCTCACTCTTACTTTAATTATTTTAACAGGTTTTTGTGTTCTATGAATATTCTTTAGACTACTATATACTTCATCCTTAAACTTATTCTTATTTTCATTTCTTGGAATTTTTATATATCTTTTTCTATTTTTATAATCGAATTCTAGAAAATCATCTTTTGGATTATCAGGTAATTTATCATTTGATCTAGCTAGAATATAATCTGCTTCTGATTTTAAATTTTCTATTTTGTCTAATACCTCATACCCATTAATTAACTTACCAAATACTGTATATTTGTTATTTAAGTGTTGAGCATTATCAAAGCATATAAAAAATTGACCCCCAGCAGAATTAACATCTTGAGAACGTGCCATCGATAATATTCCTTTTATATGAGAGATATTATTAAATTCCTGATTAACTGTCCACCCAGGATTTCCCGTACCATCATTTTCTTTAATAAGATCTCTTGTTAAGATATCTCCTCCCTGAGCCATAAATCCAGGAATTATTCTATGAAATATAGTTTCATCATAAAAACCACTATTTGCTAATTTTTTAAAATTATAAGAATGATTAGGAGCCTCCTCAGGGTAAAGTTCAAATTCCATTATTCCAAAATTAGTTTCCATTACAACAATATCATCTTTAGTTGCAGGCTCAGGAATAAAATCTTTTGCTTTAGCTTTTATTAAATCTATTTCTACGGGAGATAATTCTGGAGGTAAACCACGAATTAAATTTCCTTTAAAATTAGCATTAAATTTTAAACCTTTTTTAGATAATAATGGATTAATATTTATTAATGTATCCGATGATAAAAATGATATAAAAATGATAGATATTAAAAACATATTATTTACCAGTACTTCCTGGTTTTGTTATCTCAATTTTTTCAAGCCAATCTGGGATATCATTTTTTTCCCAACTTTCTACAGATAATTTTAATAAAGAAACAAAAGGAAAACCAAAATCCAATTTTTTATTACTTCTATCTACTAAACAAACTACTCCTTTAATATTTACATTGAAATTTGATACTAATTTAATTAATTCAAATATTGATCCTCCTGTCGTAACTATATCTTCAACTATTAATACGTTTGAATTTTTTTCAATAGTAAAACCTCTCCTAAAATTCATATCTCCATCAACTCTCTCACTAAAAATATGTTTACAATTTATATGTCTTCCAACACCTCCAGATAATAAAATACCTCCTATAGCAGCACCAACGACTAAATCAATATTATCTTCATTATATTTATTAGCCATAGTTAAACAAATTTTATCTAAAGCGATTGGGTTTTCTAATAATCTGAATTTTTCAATATATGTATCACTATGTCTACCTGAAGTTAATTTAAAATGCCCATTCATTATAGCTCCTGTCCATTCTAACAAATCCATTACTTCATTACTCTTCATAATATTTCTCTAATTTTACTAGTATAATCTACTGTAGCTTGTCTAATATCAGAAATTTCTCTATCTTTAAAATTTAATATTCCTCGAGAAACATTAACCAATGAAAGATAATTTTTTTCACCAATCAATAATGATTTTTCTAGATTTCCTCCCTGAAAACCAATACCCGGCATTAACCAAGGAATAGAATTTGAAACTAAATTAACTTCATCTAACTCATCATCATTTGTTGTTCCAATAACAAGTCCTATATTATTATGTTTATTTAGTTCATTACACATTTCAATTACATGTTTATATAATTCTTTATTATTTACATACTTTTTTTGAAAATTATTTGATCCAGGATTAGACGTTAAAGCCAAAACAAATATACCTTTATTTTTATAATTAATAAAAGGTTCAATTGAATCAGCTCCCATATATGGAGAGACTGTAACACTATCATAACCTAGATAATTAAAAATTGATTCTGCATAAAATTTTGATGAATTCCCTATATCTCCTCTTTTAGCATCTGCAATTGAGATTGAGTCTCCATTGATATATTCTGGAATTTTTTCTAAAATTTTATATCCTTTTGAGCCATATCTTTCATAAAAAGAAAAATTAATTTTATATACGGGACAAAGATCAACAGTTGAAATAATAATATCTTTAATATAAGAATTCATATAATCTAATGAGTTATTCTTTAGAGAATTATTATCAATATCTAATCCTAGACAAAGTCTATTATTCTTTTCAACACACTTTAATTTTAATTTTTCATTAAAATTCATCTATTCTTATTTGTTTTTTTAACTCTTAATAACATAAATTTACAATGATATTATGAAACAATTATCATTAAATATAGTTAACAAATCAATAACTGAAATAGTGGCTTCTTCATCTTATGATTATAAAATTGAATTAATAAAAAGTATTGGATTAGATGATATAGAAAATATTTTAAATATTTCTAAAGATTTATCTGAAATTTATGGCAACAGACTAATTATAAGTAAAGATAATATTCTGAAGTATTTTAATTCTAATACTCTCCCTTTTATTGCTAGATATAAAAATGAAATTATTGGTTATATAATAGGAGTCCCTTTAGAATATTTTTCACAAGAAAGCTGGTCTCATTTTGATACAAATATAAATAAAAAAAATACAATTTATACTTATGCTTTTTTTATGAGGGAAAAATATAGAAAAAAAGGTGGATTCTCTAAAACATTAAAAATGATATATTTAAATTGGTCAAAGAAAAAAGGATTTAAATATGTTTCTGGACATGTTCCTAAAGGAATATCAAAAAAATTCTCCAAAAAGACAAAAATAATAAAAATATTCCCTAATTGGTATGGTTTAAATAAACCATATGAATATTATCGAAGAATGTTATAAGTTAATATTATGCTTCTTATAATCTTATTTATAAATATTAATTTATTTTCATATACTCTTCAAGAAATATATGACAATGCAAATTCTTACGAAGAATATGATAAATATTTAATTCTAACTCAAAATAACATATATAGTGGTGGATTGGGCTTATATGAAGGAAACACCTATATAGACTGCAATGGTGCAATAATTGATTTAGAAGAAGGTAACGGCATTTGGGTATATGGAGATGAAAATAACCCTTCTAATCTAGATATTCAAGAATGCATTATAACTAATAGTTTATATTATGGTTTAAGTTATAGTGGAGAATCTACTGGGAATATCAATAATTGTAATATAATTAATACTAACTTTGGGATTAAACTATTTGATAATTCTAATATAACAGTAAACAACTCTATATTTTCTTCAAATAACTCTATGGGGATTTCTATTTATACAGAAAATCCAAATTTAAATATTTCATATTCTTTATTTTGGGATAACGAAGATAATCATTTAGAAAACTGCCCTGGTTGAGGTAATATATGGACTCAGTTTGAGTTAAACCCCGGAGTAGGAATTTTATATAGCAATCCAGAATTTATAGATTCAAATCATTGGGATTTTAATATTAATTCAATATCTCCATGTATTAATTATGGAAATCCTAATTATTATGATTTAGATGGCAGTATATCTGATATTGGGGCATTACCATATACAACTAATTGCCTAATGTTAGGCGATATAAATAATGATACAGACATAAATGTATTGGATATCGTAAACCTGATAAATTGCATACTATTAGCTGAATGTTCTGAATGCACTGACTTAAACAACGATGGGGATGTAAATATATTAGATATAGTAGATATCATCAATATTATTATTAACTAATTTTACAATATTTCACCATTTTTCATAATTTTATTAATTTTTGTATAAGAAGAATCAAACCAATAGGGTATTTCACTTAATTCTTTAATATCCCAAAAAATAAAATCTGCATTATATTTATTTCTAATAAGGCCTATACTATGTTCTTTTTTTAATGATTTAGCCGCGTTAAATGTAACACCTAAAAAAGATTCTTCTATAGTTAGACCACAATGCTGCATAGCTAAATACATAATATTAGATAAAGATCTTAATGTACATGTTCCAGGATTAAAATCTGAAGCTAAAGCTACATAGCAACCATTATCAATTAATCGTCTACCATTAGCATATTTATCTTTATTTAAGAAAAATGTTGTTCCTGGTAATATTGTTGCAACTGTATCTGATTGTGATAAAGCTTTGATTCCTCTATCATTTATTACCATTAAATGGTCAGCTGATAATGCACCTACTTCGCTAGCAAGCTCTGAAGCTCCAAAACATTTAAATTCATCTGCATGAATTCTAGGTAATAAATCATATTTTTTAGCAGTTTCTAAAATTTTTCTACTCTGATCTAAATCGAAATATCCATCTTCGCAAAAAACATCACAAAATATTGCTAATTTTTCTTCAGCAATTTGAGGTATCATTTCTTTGCATATTATATCTACATAATCATCAGTTTTATATTCTTCCGGAACAGCATGTGCACCTAAAAATGTTGGAATAATATCAATAAGTAATTCATCATTAATTTTCTTTATAACCTGCAAAGATTTAATTTCATCTTTAACTGATAATCCATAACCTGATTTAGCTTCCAATGTTGTTGTTCCAGAGCTAATAAATGGTTTAATATTATTTAAAGAATATTCATATAATTCATCAAATGATGCATCCCTTAAACTCTTAATTGATGATAAAATACCACCCCCAGCATTTTTAATATCCTCATAACTATTACCATTTAATCTCATTTGAAACTCATTAGATCTATTCCCAATAAATATGGGATGTGTATGAGAGTCAATGAATCCTGGTGTCAGGATACATTGTTTTGCATCAATGACATTACAATCTTCATTAAAACTATTTTCTATTCCAACTATAATATTATTTTCAACTAATATTTCTTTATTACAAAATACATCCAAAGAATTTGATTCAGGATTCCAAGTAATAATTTTTCCAATATTAATAATTTTAGTCTTCATAGCTAGTAGGGTATATTAAGTTTTCTATCTTTAGCTATTTTTATAGCTTTTTCATAACCAGCATCAAAATGTCTAGCAACCCCTAATCCTGGATCATTTGTTAATACTCTATTAATTCTTTCTTTCATTTCAGCTGTTCCATCTGCAACAATTACAACTCCAGCATGAATTGATAATCCCATACCAACACCACCTCCATGATGCAATGATGTCCAACTAGAGCCTCCTGATACACTTAACATTGCATTTAGTATTGGCCAATCAGCAACAGCATCTGAACCATCTATCATTGCTTCAGTTTCTCTATTAGGAGAAGCAACTGAGCCACAATCTAAGTGGTCTCTTCCAATAACAATAGGAGCCTTTAATTCTCCATTTGCTACCATATCATTTATAGCTTCACCAAAAATATTTCTTTCTCTATAACCCAACCAACATATTCGAGCTGGAAGACCTTGAAATTTCACTTTTCTTTGAGCTAAAGTTATCCATCTCTTTAATGCTTGATCTTCAGGGAATAACTCTAATACTTTTTTATCTGTTTTATAAATATCTTCGGGATCACCAG
>TARA_B110000263_G_scaffold134149_1_pt1 | contig 14814 bp, 12 predicted proteins | sample TARA_B110000263 | Tara Oceans TARA_B110000263 (sample SAMEA4397730) | marine metagenome | biome: Polar Biome; feature: [MES] marine water layer (ENVO:01000295) within the mesopelagic zone...; material: water (ENVO:00002006), including particulate matter (ENVO:01000060) such...
ATAGTTTTTCCTGGTTTTTCATTTTCTCAGGAACTAATGGGTTGATTATTTTAAACCAAAGAGGAGGAAGAAGGCTTAATATAATTGAAGCAGGATAACCGTATGGAAGTTGAGGGCTTTTTTCAAAGCAATCCAAGACTTGATATTTTTTTGACGCTTTATAATGATGGTCGCTGTGTCTGGTTAATTCATAAAGCACAATCCTTCCTATACTATGATTGGAGTTCCAAGAATGAATTTTTTGAACACGCTCGTACCTGCCAGAATTAGTTTTAAGTCGTCGTAATCCATAATGTTCTATGTAGTTTATTGTTTCTAAAAACAAAAATGCAATTATTCCAACAATCAAGGCAAAAAGAAAAACCTTAAAAGAAAAGAAAAAATAAACAAGAGCGAGGTATAAAGCCTGTATCAATACATACCAAGCCATGTCATTTTTTATAGAGAAAAGCCCGTTTTTTGAAGCGCTTAACAGCTCCTTTTGTTTTTTCCACGCATCTAAATATTGTTTAATTACTGAGGATACCCAAAACGAATAAACGGGTTGGTTGTATTTTGCCGTCGCTCCATCATCTGGCGTTCCTACCTTTAGGTGATGCCCGTAATTGTGTTCTATGTAGAAATGCATATATAAACACGGCATATAAAGAGTTTTGCTTAAAGTTCTTTCAAAAAGAGCTTTTCTGTGCCCAAGCTCATGGGCTACATTTATTGCGTTAGTGGCTAAAAGTATCCCAATCGAATAAGAAAGCCCCACTAGTTCTGTCAAAGAGTAGTTTACAGTAGAGATGTTTATAAACGACCAGTAAAGAAGGCCAAAAACAATTGGAAGGTTTAAATAAAGCATTAGATCGAATATTTTATTTCCTTTTTTTTGCTCAATTTCTTTTTTAGAAAGGTTTACAGAGTCTTTTCCAACAATCATTTCGGTTATCGGAATAGCGATAAAGGTAAAAATTACAGTGGAAAAAGTTAGCCACCCTCTTGAGTTTAAAGATAGTGCCGTTGCTAACGGGATAGAGTATGCGGCTAAGTATTTTAAATCGTTCATTAAAATCAAGTTACATTAAAAGAGTATAACACCACTATTAAAGCAATGACAATTTCTTATTGCGACACAGAAAGTTTTTATATATGTTTCAACAAGCTATATTTGCAAAAATTTCTGATGCCAATAGAGTATGTTTATAATACGGATTTTTCTCTTAGCAACGAGCTTTTGTTTAGTTCTTGGCTTAATAAGGTGGTTTTATCAGAAAACTTTAATTTAGGGCTTGTTGTTTATGCGTTTTTTAACGACAAAGAGATTAAAGAGCTCAATATAAAGCACTTAGGGCACGATTTTTATACAGACATTCTTTCTTTTGACGAAACGACAGATAGAAAGGTGCAAGGGAATATCGCTATTTCAGTGGATCAGGTTAAAGAGAATGCTAAAACACACAATGTTTCTTTTGAAAACGAACTACTAAGGGTAATGGCTCACGGAGTCTTACACTTTATGGGCTATAAAGACAGTAATATAGAACAGAAAATAGAGATGACAACTAAAGAAAACTTAAAAATTAAAATGTTCCACGTGGAACAATAAGATATGTTCAATTCAGAATATGACGTTATTGTTGTTGGAGCGGGTCACGCGGGCTCTGAGGCTGCTGCTGCTGCTGCTAACATGGGAAGTAAAACTCTTTTGGTAACAATGAACCTTCAAAACATTGCCCAAATGTCTTGTAACCCTGCAATGGGGGGGATTGCTAAAGGTCAAATAGTTAGAGAAATAGACGCTTTAGGCGGGTATAGTGGGATTGTTACAGACAATTCCGCCTTACAATTCAAGATGTTAAACACATCTAAAGGCCCTGCAATGTGGAGCCCGAGGGCTCAGTCTGACAGAATGCGTTTTGCAGAAGTTTGGAGAGGGATGTTGGAGCAAACAGAAAACTTAGATTTTTATCAGGAAATGGTCACCGGTCTTTTGATCCAAAAAGACAAGGTGATTGGTGTAAAAACCTCTTTAGGCCTTGAGATCAAATCTAAAACAGTCATTTTGACAAACGGAACTTTTCTTAATGGTCTTATTCATATTGGAGAAAAGCAATTTGGTGGCGGAAGAGCAGGAGAAAAAGCTTCTTTTGGAATTACAGAAGCCTTGTTAGACTATGGTTTTGATTCAGGAAGAATGAAAACCGGAACTCCACCTAGGGTTGACGGCAGGTCTTTAGATTACTCAAAAATGATGGTTCAGCCAGGAGATTCTGTGCCTAGCAAGTTTTCGTACCTTGATTCAACCACTCCTCTTTCTAAACAGCTAGATTGTCACATGACCTATACAAACTCTTTGGTTCATGACTTATTAAGAGAAGGCTTTGAAAGGTCTCCGATGTTTAACGGAGCCATTAATAGTACAGGACCCAGATACTGCCCTTCAATTGAAGACAAAATTAATCGGTTTTCTGAAAAAGAACGACATCAAATTTTTGTAGAACCAGAAGGTTGGAGCACTGTGGAGGTTTATGTTAACGGATTCTCAACCTCCTTACCAGAAGACATACAGTATAAAGCGCTTAGTTCGGTTAAAGGATTTGAAAGCGTTAAGTTTTTTAGACCAGGATACGCTATTGAATATGATTATTTTCCGCCAACTCAACTTAAAAACAGCCTAGAAACTAAACCTATTTCGGGATTATTTTTTGCCGGTCAGATTAATGGCACAACAGGATATGAAGAGGCGGCCGCACAAGGACTAATGGCGGGACTAAACGCACATTTAAAAACAAAAGAACAACCGGCTTTAGTTCTTAAAAGGGACGAGGCTTATATTGGTGTTTTGATTGATGACCTTATTACTAAAGGAACAGACGAACCCTACAGAATGTTTACTTCTAGAGCGGAATACCGAACATTGTTAAGGCAAGATAACGCTGACTTAAGACTCACGCCAATCTCGTATAAACTCGGCCTAGCTTCTCAAAAAAGATTTGACAATGTTGAAAATAAGAAAAACGAAACCGAATTATTCATTTCTTTTTTTAAAAAAACAAGCGTTAAGCCAGAAGAAATTAACCCAATTTTAATAGAGAAAAACTCTTCTAAAATTAAACAATCAACCAAACTTTTCAAAATTTTCTCTAGACCAAACGTGTCGCTTAAAGACATGTTAAAAATAGAGTCGGTTAAGGCCTACTATAAAATAAACGACTTAGATAAGGGGGTTTGTGAACAGACAGAGGTACAAGTAAAGTATTCGGGTTATATTAAAAAAGAAAAACAAAATGCAGAAAAACTGAACCACTTAGAGGGCATGAAAATACCCTCAAGCTTTGTGTATTCTAAAGTTAAATCACTCTCTTCTGAAGCAACCCAGAAGTTAGACAAAATAAAGCCAACAACGCTTGCTCAAGCAGCTAGAATTAGCGGAGTTTCTCCAAACGACATTAGTGTGTTAATGGTGTATATAGGGAGGTGAGAAATGTTCCACGTGGAACAATAAAAGAAAAATGATTAAAACAGAACATCGTGTTGTTAAAGATCTTTTTTTAACTAAAGAAGAGTTTGTCTTGGTTAAAGACCCAGACACTAACATGCTTAAAACCACCCCAAAGCCAGACAAAAAAACTCTTTTGAAGTATTACACCTCGCCAAACTATATTTCACATAATAACTCAAACAAAACCTTTTTATCCAAGACATATTTTTTAGCTAGAGCTTTCGCAATGTGGCCAAAAAAGCTTTTGATTTCAAAATATTTTGACAAACCCAGCACCGCTTTAGACATAGGTTCAGGCACAGGCTTTTTTGTTAATCAATTGACAAAAAAAAAATGGAAAGCCGCAGGCTACGAACCTAATAAAACAGCGAGAGATTTTGCGATAAAAAAAGGAGTCACACATGTTGCCAGCCTTAAAAGCATAAGGTCTTCACAATACAGTTTGATTACCTTTTGGCACTCTTTAGAGCATGTTTTTTCAATGCAAGACACGTTAGAAAAATCAATTAAAGCTCTTAATAAAGGGGGAATTATAATGATAGCATGTCCAAATTATAAATCTTGGGACGCAAAGCGTTATGGCTCTTTTTGGGCAGCATATGATGTTCCAAGACATCTGCGCCATTTTGCGCCAGACACTTTAATTAAAATACTGGAACCTTTAGGCTTGAAACAAGTAAACCAATGGCCTCTTCTTTTAGACGCATTTTACATCTGCATGCTTTCTGAAAAAAACTTAAAAAGTCGATTTTGGCTATTAAGGGGTTTTCTTTTTGGGCTCTGTTCAAATATTAATGGTTTTGTTTACAAAAACTACTCTTCACACATTTATGTCTTCAAAAAAACGTTTTAAACACTTTTAAGAGGGTTTTTCTATTAATGAATAATAAGCGCTCAATGAGTCGCGGTTAATAAAAGGCAGACACACAAAAAAAAAGAGTTAAAACAAGAAAAAACTTTTTTATAAAAAAAGGAAACGAATACCGTTTAGACCTAGAATCAAGACTTGTGGATAAGCCTGGCAAGTTTTAAAGAGAGGTCCATGAAAATCATATTAGAATTTCCGTTAGACTGAATATTGTAATAAGCCCTTTCTAGTTCCAAGGATATTCCCTCAATATTTTGTCCCGTAATAAACCCAGAAAACAACTCAAAATTAAAATCAGTTGTCGGAGAAAAAACAGTTAGTTCATTTAAAAAATAATTTTTTAATAGCGCCTGACGAAACAGCTCAAGGGAAAAAGCAATAAAACTTTTTTGTGTTTCCCGCCCTTCTTTAGAAAGATTTTTACTCCATTTAACAAGCTCAAGGACAGCCTCTTTGTTTTTTTTCACTTTAAAAGCGGACCTAACCCAAGACAAAAACCATTCTTCAAACACATTTTCTTCCTGTTTGTTACCAACAAACTTTAGAGCTTCATTAAAATTCCCTAAAGAGCACATAGAAGCAGCGCGCGCCTCTTCAGAAGAATAACCTCTAGAAATTAATGCTTTAGAAACTTTTTCAAAGGACAATTTTTTGAGCGTAATTATTTGACATCTAGAAATTAAGGTTTCGGTCAGAGAAGATGCGTCTTCTGAAATAAACAAAAACAATGTTTTGTCAGGCGGCTCTTCAATTAATTTTAAAAGCTTATTGGTTGCGCTAATGTTCATTTTTTCAGCCATCCAAATAATTACCACCTTCCAACCGCCTTCATAAGACTTTAGAGACATTTTTTTGACTATGTCCGAGACTTCGTCTGTTCCAATTTTACCCTGCTTGTTTTCGATGCCAATAGAAAGGTACCAGTCATACAAAGATCCATAAGCATTCGAATGTAAGAACTCTCTCCATTGAGGCAAAAAGTTTACAGAAATTGCTTTAGACTTTACTTCAAGATTGTTTGCAACAGGATAAATAAAATGAAGATCAGGGTGCTTTAATTCGCTTAGCCTTAAACTACAAGACTTTTCAGAAGACGACTCATCTCCGCAAAGAACCATTCTGGCATAAGCAATCGCTAGTGGTAAACTACCGCTGCCTTGAGCACCACAAAACAATTGACAATGAGAAACACGACCTTTCCTATAGCTTCTAACCAGCTCTTCTTTAATTTTTTCTTGGCCTACAATTTCTCTAAACAACATATTACAAAGATAAAATTTTATGTTCTTTTAAGTTATACAAAAACATATCTTTGATAACAAATTATTTTAAAACGAATGAAATCGATAGATCAATACAACTTTAAAGATAAAAAAGTTATAATAAGAGTGGATTTTAACGTTCCGTTAAATAGTCACAAAAAAGTTACAGACAATTCTAGGATAGAAGCGGCAAAACCAACTATTTTGAAAATAATTAATGATGGAGGCAGCTGTATTTTGATGTCTCATTTAGGTAGGCCAAAAGGGGAAGACCAGGAGTTTTCTCTAAGACATCTGGTAGAAGAAATTGAAAAGACTTTAGGCCTAAAGGTTAACTTTGTTTCACAAAGTGTAGGCGAAAAAGCATCAAAAGCGGCAAACGAAATACGACCCAAAGAGGTGCTTCTGCTAGAAAATTTAAGATTTCATTCAGAAGAAACATCAGGCGATGAAAATTTTGCAAAAAGACTAGCTTCACATGCAGATTGTTATGTGAACGATGCCTTTGGAACTGCTCACAGGGCTCACGCTTCAACCGCTGTTATTGCAAAATATTTTTCAAATAAAAAATTTGCAGGACACCTTCTTTTAAAAGAAGTAAGCTCAATCAAAAGGGTTATGGATAGCGGAGAAAAACCTGTTTTAGGAATTTTAGGAGGAGCAAAAGTCTCTTCGAAAATTACAATTATTGACAATATTATTGACAAAGTGGACAGGCTTATTATTGGAGGAGGAATGGCGTTTACATTTGTTAAGGCATTGGGGGGAAATATAGGAAACTCTATATGTGAAAACGATAAAACAGATTTGGCTCTCTCAATTTTAGAGAAAGCAAAAGAAAAAAACGTTTCAATACACCTTCCTTTAGATGTAGTTTGTGGAGATGGTTTTTCAAACGAAGCCAACATAATAGAATCAGAAATTAACAACATTCCAGAGGGTTGGGAGGGAATGGACGCAGGACCTAAGTCAAGAGCACTTTTTGATAAAATAATAAATGAAAGTAAAACTATTTTATGGAACGGCCCTGTGGGCGTGTTCGAATTAAGCAAGTTTTCAAAAGGAACAATAGCCATAGGGGAATCAATTTCTAGAAGCACAAAAAACGGTGCATTTTCACTTATTGGAGGAGGGGATTCTGTTGCAGCTGTAAAAAAGTTTAATTTTGACGACAAGGTAAGTTATGTTTCAACGGGAGGCGGCGCTATGCTAGAAAGTCTTGAAGGAAAAACTCTACCAGGAATACAAGCTTTAATGGAGTAATTAAAAAAAATGAGACTAGTCAAATTAATATTATTAGGGATAATTATTGCCTCCTGTGATAATAACCCAAACAGCTATAAGCCAATCTCAAGTGGCAACATTCACACAGTTACTGTTGTGATGGGAAACGCGCTTTGGCAATCACAAGTTGGAGACCGTGTTAGAGAAGTTTTTGCGACGGAGTTTTTAGGACTCCCTCAGCAAGAGCCGCTGTTTTCTTTAAAGCAAATTTCTCCAGATATTTTTTCAGGCTTTACAAGAAGCAGCAGAAATGTATTGACAGTTTTAAAGACAAAAAGAGACACTTTAAGAATAACCAAAAACAAATATGCAAACCCTCAAGTTGTAGTAGAGATTTTTGGCAAAAACAACAAAGAGATCATTAATCAAATAAACTTACATGCAACAAGAGCAATCAAAGCATTTAAGAAAAACGAAATTGAAGAAAAACAAAGAAGAATAAAAAAATCAATACTAGAAACAGACGAGTTAAAGAATCTTCACATAGACTTAACTTTGCCTTCAGCATATAAAGTGGTTAAGAAAGAAGAAGCAAGCAAGCTTTGGCTTCAAAGAGAAACAGAAAAAGGAAGTGTTAATGTGCTGGTGTACTTCATAGAGAACGACAATTCTTTTGAAGAAATTAACAAAACAAAAATCATTAAACTAAGAGACTCTATATCAAAAATATTTGTGCCTGGAAGAAATGAAAATTCTTATATGATAACAGAAAAGGCCTATAAGCCGTACTTCTTTAAGACAACAATAAGAGGCTTGAAAACTCTAGAAACTAGAGGGACCTGGGAGGTTAAAAACGACTATATGGCTGGACCGTTTTTAAATTATATTGTTAAAGACAAGAAAAACAATAGATTTATAGTAATGGATGGGTTTGCCTTTTCTCCGTCAATTCAAAAAAGACAATATATGGTAGAGCTTGAAGCAATCTTCAGATCATTAAAAGTTTATAACAAAAACTAAAGAAGGGGTTATTCTTTTTCAGACTCTTTTTCAGACTCTTTTTCAGACTCGTCTTCTTTTACGCCTTTTTTAAACTCTTTTATCCCTGTTCCTAACCCCTTCATTAGTTCCGGAATTTTTTTCCCTCCAAAGAACAAAAGAACACAAACAACAATTATAGCTATTTGACCAGGCCCAATTACTAAAAACAAACTAGATGAAATCATAATATATAGATATTTAAACAAAAGTAAAAAGAAATATACAAATACAGATAAATAATCAATAAAATTAAACAGTAAACATTATTATAAAGCGATCACTATATTTGTTCGTTAATGGAGGAAAAAGAAAAAAAACCTTTAAAAGAAAGGCTACTAAATAAATATAGGCTAGTTGTTCTAAACGAGGAAACGTATGAAGAGCGAATTTCATATAGGCTTAATAAGCTAAACATTTTTTTGCTTAGCGCCTTTATCGCAGTGCTTATTGTTCTAGCCACAATATGCCTAATCGCCTTTACATCCATTAAAGAGTACATCCCTGGGTATGATTCCACCATTTTAAGAACTACCGCAGCTCAAAACATCGAAACTTTGGACTCTTTAACCTTTGTTATAGAAAAAAATCAAGAATTCATCAACTCAATTGGCGCTGTTATTTTAGGAGAAACAACAGAGAGACGGTCTAAGAAAGAAACATCTGTTGCTAGAGTGGACATTTCAGAATTAGACTTTAAAACAAACCTAGAAGACTCTTTACTTAGAATAATTGTACAAAAAGAAGATCGGTTTAACGCTCTAGAGCCTGCGTCCTCTAAAATAAAATTTGTATTATTTAGCCCAATCTACGGAGAGGTTACGGCTAAGTTTGATTTTGGAAAAAAACATTTTGGAACAGATATTGCAACATCAACAAACACACCAGTTAAGTCTGTGGCCGATGGGGTTATTGTTTTTGCAGAATGGGCCATAGAAACAGGGTATGTTGTAATGGTCGAGCACTCTTTTGGGCTGATAAGCATCTATAAACACAATTCTTCAGGCCTAGTGACACAAGGTGAAATAGTGAAAGCCGGACAGGTTTTGGCACTTTCAGGAAACACAGGAGAATTAACAACAGGCCCTCATTTGCACTTTGAATTATGGAGTGAAGGAAACCCTATTAATCCAGAAGACTATATAAGTTTCGAATAACTTTTGAAAACACTAAAAGAACATATTGCAGTAGCCTTTGCTAAGTGGGTTGTTTATAAAACCAAAAAGTGGTCTAATTCACCAAAAGAAATTCAAAAAAAAGTTTTTCAACACCTCATTAAAAAAGGCAAAAACACTCTTTTTGGACAAGATCACAATTTGACAAACACCTATTCTTATCGAGATTTTACAAACAACGTCCCTGTTAGAGACTATGAAGGGCTAAAAGCATACTTTGATAAAACTGTTCAAGGGGAAAGCAATATTATGTGGCCAGGAAAACCGTTATATTTTGCAAAAACATCTGGAACGACATCTGGAATCAAGCACATTCCCATAACTAAAGAGTCGATGCCTACCCACATTAAAGGATCAAGAGACGCGATGCTTCATTATATTAACGAAACAGGCAAAACAGATTTTTTAAATAAAAAAGTTATTTTCTTGCAAGGCAGCCCGGTTTTAGAAAAAATTAACGGGATTAATATGGGAAGATTATCAGGAATAGTAGCACATTTCACGCCTTCTTATTTGAAAAAAAACATGATGCCCAGTTGGGAGACAAACTGTATAGATGAGTGGGAGAAAAAAGTACACGAAATAAGCAAAGAAACAATTAACGAAGACATGTCAATTATCGGAGGAATCCCCCCCTGGGTTCAAATGTATTTCGAAAAACTTAAAGAATTGTCTGGTAAAAAAACGATTAGAGAAATTTTTCCTCATTTTAATCTGTTTGTATATGGGGGGGTTAATTACGAGCCTTACAGACAGTCTTTAAAAAAGTTAGTAGGAAAAGAAATTGACAGTATTGAATATTATCCGGCTTCAGAAGGGTTTTTTGCCTATCAAGATTCTCAAACAAAAAAAGGACTCCTGTTACAGCTAAATTCAGGAATATTTTATGAGTTTATTGAAATTGATGAAATGACAAAAAAAGAGCCCAAAAGACTAACAGTTAACGACGCCGAGCTTAATGTCAACTATGTTCTGGTTGTTTCCTCTAACGCTGGACTATGGGCGTATAATACGGGAGATACGGTTTCTTTTGTTTCTTTAAAGCCGTGTAGAATTGTGGTTACAGGAAGATATAAACACTTTATTTCAGCTTTTGGAGAACATGTTATTGGAAGCGAAGTGGAAAAGGCACTAAAACATGCTGTTGATAAAACAGAATTGATAGTCAATGAATTTACGGTAGCCCCGATGATAAATTCAAAAACAGGACCGCCCTTTCACGAATGGTGGATAGAGTTTAACTCATTACCAAGCTCCAAAAGCCTAGCTAAATTCGAAAAAAAACTGGACATTAAGCTACAGACTCTAAACATTTATTACAAAGATCTTATTGAGGGAAAAATATTAAAACCGCTACAAATAGTAGTGGTAAAAAAAGGAGGGTTTAAGGCTTATATGAAAAAAGAAGGAAAGCTAGGGGGACAGAATAAACTACCAAGATTGTCAAACGACAGAAAGATAGTCTCTAAAATAACAACACTAAGCTCTTAAAGGCTAGTTTTCTTGTTGAACGAGCTCTATTGAAGAGTTTAAAGAGAAAGACACTTGTCTTGAGTCTTTGGGGTCAACACTCTTTTTTATTAAAAAAATCCCAAAGCAGTTAAAAAATTTTTTGTTTAACAAATTAATCATTTTGCCTTTTCTTTTTATAGCCGCATCTAAAGAGATAGCATCATCTTTAAAATAATTTAAAATTAAACTGTTTTCAACAATTCCGTTTTGAGAATTAGCTAAAAGTTTTAAAAAAATCCTTTGGTCTTTATTTATTGAAACAGCTTTTTCTTCAGTAAAAAGAGAGTCGCTAGATAAATAAATGGCTTTCGTAGTTTTCTTGAAATAAACAAAAACAAAAACAATTAAAATTAAAAGCAAAGACCCCGCAAAAACAAGGTATGCCCTAAACACAAAAGCATCGTTATATAAAGTCTCTTCAGAAGACAGCAAAAATAGTTCGTTAAAATCTTTAACAACAATAGAATAATTCAGTCTTTCGGCGCCTAAACTTAGGTAAGCCAATCTATCGCCTACCAGAATAGAATTTTCGTCTAAATATAGCGGACTGTTCGTTTTATAGTTTTTAATTGAATTTAAAAAAGGATTTATTAATTGAAACTCAAGCGAGCCGAAATTTTTGTGAATCAGCGACTCTTTGTAGGGAATTTTAACAGAAAGAATTGATTTTTCAATGTCATTTTCGAACAGAGAGTTTATAGGCCCTTTTTTAGTCCACAGAAAAGAATCTAGATTAAGCGTAAACAAATTAGCATTAAACTCAGAAGAGTCGGCAGAAGTTTCATAAAAGTTAAAAACATATAGAAGGTTTTCTTTTATCACAAAAGAACCTTGGTTGATGCCTTTTGAGGGAATTTGGCCAGAAGCCTGAACGAAGTCCCAACTCCCGTTTTGAAAATTGAATTTTGTCAAATGACTTTTGGACTCCCAGTACCCATACCCTCCGAGCAAGTAAAGGTTTTCATTATACATGAAAAAATGTCCTGAAAACTGGCTTCTGTGCGGAAAACTTTCATCTATCCGTTCAATAACACCGTCCTTAAACTTATACAAAACACCACCGCCTGGATATAAAAAATAAACAACATCTCCTTTTGAAATGGCGCTAAGAGAGCTTACGCCCATAGCCTCCAATGACTTAGGAATTTTTACAGAATAATTGACATGCTTTTTACTCAGCTTGTTTAGATCATTGAACTGAAAATGTGTGACTCCTTGGTTTGTAAAGGAATAAAAAGAAACACTGTCTTTTTTAACCAATAAAGGCTTGGTCAATAACCCCTGAGAAAAGGAAAAAAGACAAAAAAACAAAATCAAAAATCTAAAAAACAGTATCATCTAAAAAGAAATCTATAAATAATTAAACACAAAACAACAGTCATTACCACACAAAAAAGTAGACCAATTTTTACATATAACAAGAAATTAATAATCACCAAAAAAACAGAAAAACAAAGAATTAAAAGTGAGGCGGCCCAATGCTCATAGCCCTTATCAACAAGCTTGTGGTGCAAATGAACTCTGTCAGCAACAAAAGGAGATTGCCCTTTGTAGGTCCTCAGTATGACAGCTCTTAGCGTGTCTAATAAAGGATAAAAAATAGAAAGCACCATTAAAAGCGGTCTAGAGATGTAAATATCGGTTACCACAAAAGTACTGGAGTCTAAGATATAAATTGTAAAAACAGCCATGAGAGAACCTAAAAGCAAAGACCCGGAATCCCCTAAAAAAACTTTTTTAGAAGCCCTAAAGTTGTGAACTAAAAAACCAATAAGAGAACCGACGATAATTGGAAAAAAAAGAAACAGTTCTTTGTTAGAAACTAGAATAATTCCCCCTATAATTAAAAAAAAATTAATAGAAATTAAAGAAGCTAGCCCATCCAACCCGTCTATTAAGTTTACAGCATTAACAATAACAATAAAAACAAACATAGAAACTAAAAAGCCTAACCAATAAGGTATTTCAAAAATTCCAAAAATACCATAAAAGGAATTGATGCTCCACCCTCCTTGAATAACCACAAACCCCGCAAACAGTTGTAAAAAAAACTTTTCTTGATATTTAATATTAAACAAATCGTCAATAAACCCCATTAAAGTCATAAGAACAACTCCTAACGCAACAAGATTGTTAGGCACTTTTAAAAACCCCGCGCTAGAAGCGAAAGCATAACCTAAACAAATGGTCAAAAACAAAGAAAGCCCCCCGGTCCTAGTAGCTTTAGCCTTGTGAGACGACCTGTCATTTATTGGATCAAGCATTTTACTATTTGAAAATATCCCGAACAGATGTCCGTTTAAATAAAAGGAAACACCAATAGATATGAAGAAAAAAAGTAAATAGTAAAATAATTCAGACATTGAATGGGGTTAAAAGATTAAGTATATTTATAAAAATATATGAAGCATTATTTATTTTGTTTTTTGACGCTTGTAAGCGGAATATTTTCTAACTCACAAGCAATAGATCTGCCAAGCGACCTTGCTGAGAACTTTGTATTTGCCCAAGACCCAAAAGGAACGGTAGTTTTAGTTACTGAAAAAACAATTTATCGTTTTGAAAAAAAATGGATCAAAACGGAATTTAAAAACAGTCAAAATAAAAAAGACAGTTTAGCGCTTTATTTTTATAAAAAGTTTAACAACAAAAACTACATCCCCATTAACATTAACAACAACCTTCATTTTTTTTTAAATGGCGGCGGGTTTGTTTTAAAGCTCTCAAACAATGAACTAAAAAGAGTCGACAACTCTGTTGATCAAAAAAATCAAACTGATGGCGTAATATTTAAGCATAACAATCAAGCTTATATTTATGGAGGCTATGGGCTTTGGAGATTCAAAAACTACATAACTTATTTTGACACTAATACAGGTCAGTGGGAACAGTTAAGCCCTAGCCCGAAAGAGGCTCCTCCTGGCAGGTGGAAGCCACTATTTCAAGTGACTGACAACAAGTTTTTTGTTTTGGGCGGGCGCACTAGTCAAAACAAAGGCAACGACATAGACATTACTCTTGATGACTACTTTGTTTATGACCTCAACTCTAAAACATTTCAAGATAAGGGCATTTATAACTCCGAAATACCAATAAAGTTTTCTAATAATACAGGCTTTCTTATTGGAGACAAGAAAGCCTATGCCAATGAAAACGAATTATTAATCCTCGATTTTCTTAAAAAAGAAACGAACTATATTAGTTCAGAAAAGCTGTTTAAAAACCTTGATTCTCAAACCCCGATGTATGAATTTCAAGACACGTTATATTATATTAGCGATACAAAAAACAAAAAGCACTTAAACATGCTTGCCGTCGCAGAGCTTTCAAAATTTAACAATAAATCGTATCCGTTAATAAATATAATAAAAGAGAATAATTTTTATTTTTTGAGCGCAACTCTTTTTTTAATTATTTTTTTAAGCTGGTTATTGTTGGGGCTTTTTCGCTATAAAGACTTTTTAAAAGAGCTTGTTTTATTTGACGAAACCAACCTTTACTTTGGCAATGATTCAATACAAATCTCTTTAAAACAATACAAAGCGATCTATAGATTAAGTATAAAAGGAAGGTTAACGTCGTTAGAACTCAACGAAATTATTTCTTCAAAAAATAAATTTGTAAAATCTCATTTAACTCTTTTAAGGCAGAAATTTATAAAAGAATTGAATAGCGTTTTTAATGAATTAACAAAAACTCAGCTTGTCTATATAAAGGAACTTAAAGACCCCAACGATAGACGTTTTCTGATTTATAAAGAGAATCAAGAAATTCTTAAAAAACCTTCTTTTGGAGCTTTTTTATTTAAGCCCTAATCTCTTTTAAAATGTTTGTCAAAGGAGTTTTTACTAAAACAAGCCCACAGGACAAAACAAAACCAAGAAAGCCATAAATTAAAACGATTAAAGATCTTTTTGGTGCAGATCTAACGTTGGGAATTGTAACAGGTCTTATTATAGAAAAAATAGGCGTATCCTTGCTTACTTGCAGTTTAGCTTGTTCAAGCTGTTTGTTTAATTCTTGATAAACAGCGCTAACTATTTGGAATTCGGAATCGATTTTGTTAAGCTCATTTTCAAATCGAGAATCAATAATATTTAAGTTGCCGTCTTTAAAAAGAGCTAGCCTATCTTGAAGACTGTCGAATTCTGTTTTTTTTAACGCAAGCTCTCTTTTGTTGAAAGACAACAGCTCTTTGGCACTTTGAATTTTATAGTCAATAACTGTTTTTTGAAGAATTTCTTTTGC
>TARA_B110000263_G_scaffold248404_1_pt1 | contig 14664 bp, 14 predicted proteins | sample TARA_B110000263 | Tara Oceans TARA_B110000263 (sample SAMEA4397730) | marine metagenome | biome: Polar Biome; feature: [MES] marine water layer (ENVO:01000295) within the mesopelagic zone...; material: water (ENVO:00002006), including particulate matter (ENVO:01000060) such...
AGTTAGATAAACTCTATATAAAATATACTTAAATTCCTGGTCTTATAACGTTATGCTAGACTGGAAATCCTTACATAATACAATTAATAGTTCAGCGAGAATATTGCTGTCTACCCACGAAAATCCTGATGGCGATGGCCTAGGAAGCGCAACGGCTGTATATCATTATCTGACAAAAATTGGAAAAGATTGTCGTTTGATTATTATTTCTGATTTACCAAAAGAATATCAATTTTTAAATTTAGATAATATAATTGAAACTTATGATTCTAATCTTCATGATGATTGGATATCTCAAGCTGATTTAGCAATCATATTTGATGTTGGTGATTTTAACAGATTAAGACAAGTTGGTGAAAAAATTTCTGCTAATTCTATAAAAGCAATAAATTTTGACCATCATCCAGATTTAAAAGATAAAAGATTCTCTGATAATTATATTCAAATTACTGCTGCAGCTACGGGAGAAATGGTTTATGACTTTTTAAAGTCAGTAAATGTTAATTTAACATTAGCTATGGCAAATGGGATTTATACTGCAGTTATGACAGATACTGGATCTTTTTGTTATAGTAATACAAATCAAAAATGTCACCAAATTGCGATTGAGTGTCTAGACGTTGGAGTGAATACTTCACAAATATATCAAACTGTTTACGAGAATAGAACTGCTGGACAAGTAAAATTGCTAGCTGGAATAATAAATAATTTAAATTTCAGTGATAATCACGAATTAGCTTGGTTTTCAATAAGTCAAAAAATGATGAAAAATGCTAATGCTATAAATAAAGATATTGATGGCTTTTCTGACTTTGTTAGATCTATTCAAGGAGTCGAGGTTGCATTAATGGTATTTGAAAATACAAATGGAACTTGTCGAATAAATTTTCGTTCTAAAGGTAAATATATTATAAATACTATAGCAAAATCTTTAGGAGGAGGAGGCCATAAGTTTGCGGCTGGTGCTATGAAGAATGGAGATTTAGAGGATGTTTTGAATGACGTTTTAACTGAAACGCGTATTCATTTAAGCAAAATAGACTCAAATTTTTCATGAAAATATTAGTAGCCAAAGATGCAGGTTATTGTTTTGGCGTTAGAGATGCGGTTAAACTAGCTTATGATACAGCAAATAAAAATGGTGATGTTTATATGCTTGGTGATATAGTACATAATGAAAATGTAGTAAAAGATTTAGAGGATGCAGGTGCAAAGGTTGTTGACTCTTTAGATAATATTCCAAAAGATAAGCCTGTCCTATTTAGAGCGCATGGAACATCTGTGGAAACGTGGAATAGCGCAATTAAGAAAAATATGAATATCGTTGATGCTACTTGTCCTTTAGTATTAGAAATTCATGAGGAAGTTAAAAAATTAGAAGCAGAAGGAAGAAAAATAATTATAGTTGGTGATCATGGCCATGATGAAGTAAAAGGAATAGCTAGTCAGGTGAAAGATCCAATTATTATTTCTTCTTCAAATGAAGCACTAAGTCTAAGGAAGTATAAAAGTGCAGGCGTTGTGAGCCAATCAACACAAACTATAGAAAATGTCCAAGAAATTATTAATATTATTATGACTAAAGTCTTTGATCTTCGTTTTGTGAATACTATTTGTTTCCCCACGAAACGTAATCAAAGTCAAATTAAAGAACTTGCAGAGCAATGTGATTTAATGGTTGTAATAGGTTCTTTTACTAGTGCTAATTCAAACAGATTAACAGCATTAGCAAAAAAACGAAATAATAAATCTTATCAAGTGACTAATGCTGATGAGATTAACCCTGATTGGTTTCAAAAAGTAGAAATAGTAGGTGTCTCTGCTGGTGCAAGTACCCCAGATATAATAATTAATGATGTCTTAGAAAAAATTAAAAAAATTGGAAATGTCCAAAAGGAGATTATTTATGGATAAAAATAGATCTTTTGAAATAAAAGTTGGTTTAGCAGAAATGTTAAAAGGTGGCGTTATTATGGATGTAATGAATGCTGATCAAGCTAAAATTGCTGAAGATGCAGGTGCAGTAGCAGTCATGGCTTTAGAGAGAATACCCGCTTTAATTAGAAAAGAAGGAGGCATTGCTCGCGCTAGTGACCCTCAAATGATTAAAGATATTCAATCAACGGTTTCTATACCTGTAATGGCAAAAGTTCGGATTGGTCACTTTGCAGAAGCACAAATTTTAGAAGCACTTGAAGTTGATTTTATTGATGAGAGTGAAGTCCTCACACCTGCTGATGAACACAATCATATTTGGAAACATGATTATAATGTTCCATTCGTTTGTGGTTGCCGTAACTTAGGTGAAGCTTTAAGACGAATAGGTGAAGGAGCAGCTTTAATTCGTACAAAAGGCGAAGCTGGCAGTGGAAATATAGTTGAGGCAGTCAGGCATATGAGACAAGTTCAAAGTGATATGAAAAAATTAACAATTATGAACCAAGATGAACTAATGGCTGCATCAAAGAATATGGGTGCACCTTTCGAGTTAGTACAGCAAGTTGCAAACTCAGGTAAACTTCCCGTGCCAAATTTTGCTGCTGGAGGAATAGCAACACCCGCTGATGCATCACTTATGATGCAGTTAGGAGCTGAAACTGTCTTTGTCGGATCTGGAATATTTATGAGCGATGATCCTTCTCCACGAGCAAAAGCTATTGTTGATTCTGTTACCTATTATAAAGACTCAAAAAAGATGGTTGAAGTATCAATGGGCCTTGATTCAGCAATGAAGGGTATTGATATGTCAGAAATTCCTGAAGGTGAACGCTTGCAGGAAAGAGGTTGGTAAGGAATAAATAAATTCATAATGATAGGCGTATTAGCACTTCAAGGAGATTATTCTAAGCATATTGAAATTTTAGAAATGCTTGACTTTCAAGTATTAGAAGTTCGTTATCCAAAAGAACTATCTTTAATCGAAGGGTTGGTTATCCCTGGTGGTGAATCAACAACCATTTCAGATCTGATGGCGCGTTCAAATTTTCATAGTCCAATAAAGACTTTTGCTAAAAAAAAACCTATCTTAGGTACTTGTGCAGGGTTAATTATGATGTCTAAAAATTTATCAGATGATCGTATAAAATCTTTAGATATCTTAGATATTTCTGTTGATAGGAATGCATATGGACGACAAATTGATTCATTTATAGATCAAATAGAAGTATCGCTTAATGGTAAACAGAATAATGTTTTAGCTCCTTTTATTAGAGCTCCGAAAATAAATAAAGTTGGTAAAAATGTGAAAATTTTAAGCTATTATAAAAATGAACCAGTAGTAGTTAAGCAAGGACACCATTTAGGTCTAGCTTTTCATCCAGAGTTAGTCAATACAACTTTATTTCATAAATATATTTTTAGTGAACAATTTGAGATTAGTCATGCAACTTAATCTCCTTTCAAAAATAAAATCTCCGGCAGATATAAAAAAATTTTCAATTGAAGAATTAATTGAGCTTTCTAATGAAATTAGAATGCATACAATTAAAGTAATAAGTGAGATAGGTGGTCATTTAGCTCCTACTCTGGGTGTAGTTGAACTTACAGTTGCGATACATAAAGTTTTTGATACACCAGACGATAAAATTGTATGGGATGTTGGTCATCAAGGTTACGCTCATAAGCTTTTAACTGGTCGTTTTGATTCATTCTCAAGTATAAGAAAATTGGGTGGTCTAAGTGGTTTTTTAAAAAGATCTGAAAGCGAATATGATGCTTTTGGTGCAGGCCATGCTTCAACATCAATTTCAGCAGCTACAGGAATAGCTGAAGCAAGGAAAAGAACAGGTAAAAATTACCGTGTTGTCTCAATTATAGGTGATGGTTCAATGACTGGAGGACTGGCTTTTGAGGCCTTGAATAATGCAGGTCATTTAAGAACACCTATGCTAGTTATTTTGAATGATAATGAAATGTCAATTAGTCCAAATGTAGGGGCTTTAAATACTTATTTGACTAAGATTGTTACTAATCCTTTGTACAATAAGATTCGAGATGAAATTTGGAAAATTTCGGGTAAAATACCATTTGGTAAAAGTACAGCTAGAACTTTCTTGCATCGTATAGAAGATAGTTTAAAATCTCTATTAGTTCCTGGAATGCTTTTTGAAGATCTAGGTTTCCGTTATATCGGCCCTATTGATGGGCATAATTTGAATGACCTTGTTCCTACTTTAGAAAGATTGAAAGATTTAAAATCGCCAGTTCTTCTACACATAAAGACTAAAAAAGGAAAAGGGATGGTTTCAGTTAATTCAGAGAATGGAGAATATCAGGATGATGCAGTAAAGTTTCATGCTGTAAAACCAAATCAAAAAGATAATACTAAATCAATAAAACTAGATCCATTCCAAGTACCAATATTTCAAGATGTATTTGGATCTTTAGTATGTGAAATAGCTAGAAATAGAGAAGATACAGTCTGTATTACTGCAGCTATGCGCGAAGGAACAGGCCTTGTTCCTTATGCCAAAGAGTTTTCAAAAAGATATTATGATGTTGGAATAGCTGAAGGTCATGCTGTCACTTTTGCTGCGGGATTATCAACTGAAGGAGTTCGTCCAATAGTAGCAATTTATTCTACATTTCTTCAAAGAGCCTTTGATCATATCATTCATGATGTTACGATACAACATTTGCCGGTTGTTTTTTGTTTAGATAGATCTGGGATTGCTGGCGAAGATGGACCAACTCATCATGGTGCTTTAGATATTGCTTATCTAAAATGTATCCAAGATATGATTGTTGCAGCGCCAATGAATGGGAATGAATTAAGGCATTTACTTTATACCGGATTAGATTATAATAATGGTCCTTTTGCAATAAGATACCCTAAAGCTTCATCGGTAAAGTTTGATAAAAATGGACAAGCTGAATTATTACCTATTGGAAGCTGGGAGGTTTTACGTCGAGGTAGCAAGGTTTTAATATTAGCCGTTGGTCCTCAGGTATATGATGCTTTAGATGCTGCTGAAATTTTAATTCATGATGGTATAGAATGTGAAGTTGTTAATTGTCGTTTTATTAAACCTATGGATAACGCGTATTTAAAATCAATTATTGGTCGTTTTGATCAAGTAATAACTATTGAAGAAGGTGTAAGGTCAGGTGGCTTTGGTGAAGGTGTAGCTGCTTGGTTATTAATTAATGGATATAAAAATAAAATTAATATAATCTCATTGCCAGATAAATTTGTAGAGCATGGCTCTAGGAATGAACTGCTGGACCAATGCTCTATAAATAAACAAGGTATCGTTGATATAGTAAAAAATAAAGAAATATCAACAAATATGAATATTTAGTATATGAGTTCTCTTTTACTCTTATTAATTGGTCTTTCTTTTTTTTATTTAGGTTATAAGTTTTATTCAAAATTTATTGGTAATCAAATATTTGGTATTAATGATCCTAACGTTTCAATGCCATCAAAAACTTTCAAAGATGGTTTAGATTATGTTCCAACTAAGAAACATATTTTATTTGGTCATCATTTTACTTCAATAGCAGGAGCAGCACCAATTATTGGTCCATGTGTTGCTGCTTATTGGGGATGGTTACCAGCATTAGTTTGGATTTTAGTGGGTACTGTATTTATGGGTGCAGTTCATGACTTTGGAGCATTAGTTGCGAGTGTAAAAGAAAAAGGTAAAAGTATTGCAGATATAGCTTCAACCACAATAAGTAAGAGAGCAAGACTCATGTTTCTTGTTTTTGTCATTTTTCTTGTTTGGTTAGTATTAGCTGTTTTTGCAATGGCAATAGCTGATCTTTTTGTAGGAATTCCTTCTTCAGTCATCCCTATAAATATTGAAATAATTATTGCAATTATTATGGGATATCTACTTTATAAAAGAAAAATAGATAGTTTAATACCTTCGTTGATAGCTTTAGCAATCCTTTATTTTTTTATTTGGGTTGGTACTTTATATCCTATTGATTTTACTAGCTCTATGGATTCTCAAGATGCAAAAAATATGTGGATTATAATTTTATTTATTTACTCAGCCATAGCAAGTCTATTACCAGTTTGGACTCTACTTCAACCAAGAGATTATATTAATAGTCACCAATTATTTGTTGGCTTAGGTTTATTATTTTTAGGGATTTTAGTTGCTCAACCTATTGTTGATGCACCTGCTATTAGATCTTTTTCAGAGCCAGGCACACCAAGCTTATTTCCATTATTGTTTGTCACAATTGCTTGTGGAGCTATTAGTGGATTTCATGGTTTAGTTTCATCTGGAACATCATCAAAACAATTAGAACATTTAACTGATGCAAGAATGGTTGGATATGGAGGTATGATTGGTGAAGGAACACTAGCATTAGCTTCTACTATTGCTGCTGTGGCAGGTATTTCATTAGTTGCTGAAGCTAATCTCCCCTCGGTTGGTTTAGTCTCTGATTTAAGCTGGGCTGTTTATTATGATTCTTGGGCTCATGCTAGCAGTAATAAAGCGACAGCATTTGTTCTTGGAGGAGGAGCTTTATTAGAGTCTTTAGGTATTCCAATGAATATGGCTAATACAATTATGGCAGTATTAGTAATCTCTTTTGCAGCAACAACATTAGATACAGCTACAAGAATTCAACGGTTTATTCTAAATGAATTTGGCTTAGTTACTAAAATTAAATTTTTATCGAATCGTTTTATTGGAACAGCTATAGCAATTATTCCAGCAATAATATTAGCATTCTGGAATTTATCAGATCCAAGCACTGGAACTACTCGTCAGGCAGGATGGCTCTTATGGCCAATTTTTGGAGCAAGCAATCAAATGCTCGGTGCTTTAACTTTGATGGTTCTTACGCTTTATTATTGGCAAAAGAAAAAACCGATTTTACCTCTTTTAATACCAATGATATTAATTTTAGTTCTAACATTTGCTGCTCTAATTATTAATGCAATAAATTTCTTTGATCAAAACATCCTACTTTTTGGAATAACTGTACTTTTAATCATCCTCATTCTTTGGATGGTTTTTGAAGGCATTAATAAGGTATTAGAAATACGTAGAACTACGTAAATTTGACACATCATTTAAACTATGTCAATACAATTAGAATTATTTAATAAAGCAAAAGAAAAGTGGATAAAATCCACTCAAGAATCTGCTACGCGCGATTATAATTTTGATACGTTAAGTGGTGAAAGTTTAGATTCTCTTTATTACCCTAAAGTACCTACGAATGAATATCTTGAAAAATTAGGTTTCCCTGGACAATATCCATATACTCGAGGTGTTCATGCGAACATGTATCGTGGAAAATTATGGACGAGACGTCAGTTTTCAGGTTTTGGCACCCCTAAAGAAACGAATGAAAGATACCACTCTCTTTTAAGTAAAGGACAAACAGGACTATCAGTGGCTTTTGATATGCCAACGCTAATGGGTTATAATCCAGGCCATGAATGGTCAGAGGGCGAAGTTGGTAAATGTGGAGTATCTATTTCATCTATTAAAGATATGGAAGCTTTATTTGATGGAATTAACTTAGGCGAAATATCTGTTTCAATGACAATAAATGGTCCAGCCATTATACTATTAGCTTTTTATATAGCAGCAGCTGAGAATCAAAAAGTTCCTTTGTCAAAATTACGTGGAACGTTACAAAATGATATTTTAAAAGAATTTATAGCTCAAAAAGAATGGATATTTCCTCCCGAGCCTTCTATGAGAATCATAACAGATATGATGACTTTTTGTACTGAAAATATGCCAAATTATAATACGATCTCTATTTCAGGTTATCATATTCGTGAAGCAGGATCTACGGCAGCTCAAGAATTAGCATTTACTCTTGCAAATGGGTTTACGTATATAGATTATGCAATTGCAGCAGGCCTTGATATTGATGATTTTGCTCCTCGTTTATCTTTCTTCTTTAATTCTCACCTTGATTTTTTTGAAGAAATAGCAAAGTTTCGTGCAGCAAGACGTATTTGGGCAAAAAGATTAAAGATGAGATATAATGCTAAAAATGAACGTTCATGGAAGTTAAGATTCCATACTCAAACAGCAGGATGTTCACTTACAGCCCAACAACCTGAGAATAATATTGCAAGGACTGGTTTTCAAGCGATGGCAGCTGTTTTAGGTGGAACACAATCATTACATACTAATTCTATGGATGAAACTTTAGCGCTACCATCAGAAAAAGCAGCTGAGATAGCACTTAGAACTCAGCAACTGCTTGCATTTGAAACAGGAGTAGCTAATGTAGCTGATCCATTGGGAGGCTCTTGGTTTATTGAATCATTAACTGATCAAATTGAACAGGAAGCTGAAAAGTATTTTGGAGAGATTGAAAGTATTGGTGGAGTAATCCCAGCTATTGAGAGTGGTTATTTTCAGAGAGAGATTTCTATAGCTGCCTCTAATTATCAAAGAAAAATTGATGATAAAAAATTAATTCATGTCGGAGTTAATGATTTTAAAAATGAAAATGAAGAAATTCAAATTCCAATTCTTGAGATTAGTGCTGATGTAGAAAAAAAGCAAATTAAAGCACTAGAAAAATTAAAACATGAAAGAGATGAAAATATAGCAAGAGAAGCTTTATCAAAAATAAAAGAAGCTTGTAAAAACAATCTAAATATAATGGTTCCAATTATTGAAGCTGCTAAGTCACATGTTACAATGGGTGAAATAGTAGAGATTATGAAAACAGAATTTGGTGAATGGCAAGAAACTGCTGTTTTTTAAGAGGTAATATGAATAGTAATAAAAAATTTACAATTATGATAACTGGTGTAATTACAGTTGTTATTTTTTGGATTGGTTGGGTCTCCTCTAATCCAAAAGATGAAAAAGCAATGGCTACTTTTGTATCTGTAGAAAAGTTATTGAATGATAAAATCAATAAAAGAACAAAATTGGGTGGTCTTGTTAAAGACGGTTCAATAATTATTTCAAAAACTAATTATTTAGACTGTTCTTTTGTCTTAAAAGAAGGGGATACTGAATTAACAGTAAAATATGATCGCACAAGACCCGACCTTTTTAAAGATGGAGCTGAAGTAATTGTGACTGGTCAATATTTGGATGGTACATTCTATGCTGATGAATTACAAACAAAATGTGCTTCTCGATATGAGGGAGACCTTAGAGATGAGTCTAACTACAAACTAACTGAAATAAAAACATGAATCCAGTAGCTGGTGGAGTTGCTTTAAACCTAGCTTTTGGTTTTAGTATTCTTTCCATAATTACCTTATTAATTTTCATTCGGAATGGAGATATGCGTCTCTTTTTAACAGGCCAGAGATTATCTCTTGGGATATCATTTTTCGTTTTTTTATCAACATTTATTCTTTGGTATCAGTTAATAATCAGCAATTTTGATATTGATTATGTAGCTAGGTATACAAGTTTAGAAACTCCATTTATTTATAAAATATCTGCTTTATGGGCTGGTCAATCAGGTTCATTGCTTTTTTGGCTTTTTATCTTATCAATTTTTGCTACTATTACTGTTTTACAGAATCAATCTAAACATCATGGACTAATGCCTTGGGTAATTATATCTCTAGCAATTATTCAATTATTTTTCTTGGTTTTAACTAACTTTGTAACGAACCCTTTTATGCCAACAGATGCAGATTTTGTAGTTAAAAATGGTAATGGATTAAATCCGTTGCTTCAAAATATAACTATGGCAATTCATCCCCCAACATTATATCTAGGTTATGTAGGATTTTCGGTTCCATTTGCATTTGCTATTTCTGCTTTAATGAATCGTGATACGAGTCCTTTATGGATCCAAAGTATTCGTCGTTGGACTTTAGTTGCATGGTTATTTTTAAGTTCTGGAATAATACTAGGAGGATGGTGGGCTTATCAAGAACTTGGTTGGGGTGGCTATTGGGCCTGGGATCCTGTTGAGAATGCAAGCTTTATGCCTTGGCTTACAGCAACAGCTTTTCTCCATTCTATAATAATTCAAGAGAAAAAAGATATGTTGCGGCTTTGGAATATGGCACTCATAATTCTGACTTTCGCACTATGTATATTTGGTACATTTTTGACACGTTCTGGAGTTATGAGTTCAGTTCATTCATTTACAGCATCATCATTAGGACCTATTTTCTTAACTTTTGTTTTTTTAATACTAATTGTTTCTTTCACGCTCATGTTTTTAAGAAGGTCAGATTTAAGATCAGAAAAAAGAATTGAGTCTTTTACTTCAAGAGAAAGTGGCTTTTTATTTAATAATTTAGTTTTTGTTGTTATGTGTTTTGCTGTCTTCTGGGGAACACTATTTCCGGTTATTTCAGAAGCTGTTCGTGGAACAAAAATTACTGTCGGACCACCTTTTTTTAATCAAATTAATGTTCCAATTGGATTAATTCTCTTAGCCTTAACAGGTGTAGGCCCTTTACTAGCATGGAGAAATACAAGCAAGCAAAGCTTAATAAAAAACTTCACAGTTCCCATTCTTTCTGGTTTGGTTGCAGCTGTTATATTTATGGCTATTGGCTTTAAAGGATCTGTGGTTATTTCATTCAGTCTATCTGTTTTTGTTTTAGCAACTATTTCTACAGAGTTTATGAGAGGTATTAAAGCAAGAACTAAAACATTTAATGAATCAATAGTTAAAGCTTTAATTACAATGATTAGTAAAAATAGATCTAGATACGGTGGATATATTGTTCATGTTGGAATAGTTTTTATGTTTGTTGGATTTACAGGTCATGCATTTGATAAAGAAAAAGAATTTAGTTTAAAGATAGGCCAAACTGATCATGTAGCTGGATACGAATTTACCTTACTTAAATTATCCGAGACTGAAAGATCGAATCATTATGCATGGATTTCTGATATTCGAGTTACAGATAATAAGGGAGAATTCGTGACAAACCTCTACCCAGAAAAACGTATATATTTCCATAAAAACCCTGATGTCAATCGTCGACAACCGCATAGTGAACTTGATATTTATTCAACCTTAAATCAGGATATATATTCAATCTTTTCAGCTATAGATAACGATAATGGTATTGCCTTTCTTAAAATCATGGTAAACCCTTTAGTTAGATGGGTTTGGATTGGTGGTTATATCCTTGTTATTGGTACGATGATTGCACTTTGGCCAAGGAAAGATTAATTTTGCACTTCATAAGTGACTATATACTTGTCTTTATTTTCTTTGTATTACCTGTTATTTTTGTTATTCAACCTCTATTTTTGAATAAAATTAATAATTTAAAGAATAAAATAGACTTACCATCCTTAAAGCGAAAGAAACGACTTCTTTATCGCCAAATAAAAGAGCTAGAAATGGAATTTGATATTGGTAACATAAATCAAAAAGACTTTAAAATTTCTAGAAAAGAATTAAAAATAGAAGTTTCAGAAGTAATTACAAAGTTGAACTCTAATAAAATTTAATGCTTTCTGTAACGGGATTATCTAAGTCTTTCAATCATCGAAAAATATTAGACAATCTAAGTTTTCAACTAAAATTTGGAGAGACTGCAGTATTTATGGGCAATAACGGAGCTGGAAAAACTACATTGCTTCGAATAATTGCAAGAATAATGACTCCAGATAAAGGTGAAATTATTTTTGAAAATATCAATATATTGACTTCTCAGCCTTCTAGTAGGAAAAATATATTATATATAGGCCATGCTCCTGCAATGTATGCTTCGTTATCAGCACTTGAAAACTTAAAATTTGCTTTAGAAATTCGTAAAAATAAGCTTGCTGAATCTAAGATTATATATCAGCTTGAGCATTTTGGTTTATTAGAGCAAGCTAATGATCCTATCTCATTTTTTTCTCAAGGCATGCTTCAACGTTTGAAATTGACTTATGCTGAATTATCTAATTGGAATCTATTGCTACTTGACGAACCTTTTTCAGGTTTAGATAAAGAAGGTGAAGAACAAATGGATTTAGCCTTATCTAATTGGCAAAAAAAAGGTAAATCAATATGTCTTGTACTTCATAATATTGTTAAAGCTAAAATATATGGACATAAAACCTTTAATTTATTAGATGGTAAAATTTATCAATCGTAATGTTTCTTATTTTACTAAAAAAAGAATTATTCATAGAATTTCGTTCTCGCGAAGTTGTATTATCAATGTTAATATTTGGTTTATCAATTATTTTAGCATTTGCCTTTACTTCTAACGTCTCTAAAGTAATTGTAAGTAACTACGCACCTGGCATGTTTTGGATTATGATTTTATTCGTTTCAGTTTTAGGCGTTCATCGAACTTTTTCATATGAAAAGAACTTTGATGCATTTTCTATGCTTATAAGTGCTCCTATTGATAGAGGAATTATTTATTTATCTAAGTGGATTAGTGGAACAATCTTTTTAACTCTTATGCAATTAGTTATTATTGTTCCATTCTTTAAATTTTTGCTACTGGATTTACCGTCAAATTTTATTTTATTTATATCAACAATGATTCTAGTTAATCTAGCTATAATGTCAGTGGCAATTCTTGTTTCTGGGATTGTAATGCGTGCTAACCTTAGTGAGGTATTAGTACCAATCTTATTTTTCCCTCTTGTTTCACCAGTTATTATTGCTGCTACAAAAATTTCATCAGGGGTTTTAGCTGAAACTGCTTATCAATTATGGCAATTTTGGTTATTAATAATTATCTCTATCATTGTAATTTTTGCTCTAGCTGGATATACTTTATTTGATTTTATAACTGAAGAATAATATGGTTACATTTTTTAAAAATAAAAATAATATGTTTTTTCTTATTTTTGTAGGGATTTTACTATTATTTAATATTTATAATATTAGTTTCAATACACCAATGGTGCCAGATCAACATTGGGCTCAAAAAATATTTTATGTTCATGTACCATCTGCATGGGTAGGCTTTTTATCATACTTTGTAGTAATGATTGCGGGATTAATGTTTTTTGTTAAAAGAAATGATTATTGGGATAATGTTGGATTAGCGGCCGCTGAAATTGGAACAATCTTTATATCTTTAGTATTAATTACGGGCCCTATATGGGCTACTCCAATTTGGGGTAAGCCGTGGATTTGGGAACCAAGGTTAACAACAACTTTAATCTTATTTTTAATCTATATTGGTTATTTTATGGTCAGGTCTTTTGGTGGTCATATAGAAAGAGTAAAGCGATATGCTGCCTCAATTGGAATCATAGCATTTTTAGATGTTCCTATAATCTTTTTATCTGTGCAGTTTTGGGCTCCTGAGATACAATCTCATCCACAGGTTGAAATGGCAAAGCAACCAGCAGGTATATTAATACCTTTTCTAATTTCATTGTGTATTTTTACATTAGTTTATATTTTAATGTTGAGATATAGAATATATGTGATACAAATCAAGGATAAATTAATTAAAAATGTATAATTTCTTAAATTATTTTCTCTCAGTTTATTTAATTGTTTTTGGAACGATTGTTTTATGGTTCTTAATTCAATATAAACATGAAAGTAAAATATTAAAAAAAAATAAAGATTATTAAGGAGCAGGATCAATGGAAAGAAAAATTGTACATGTAGTTGGCACTGGTACGATAGGAGAACCTTTAATAGGTCTATTATGTGATTATAAAGAACAATTAGGTATTGATGAAATAACATTCAATAAAAACACACCTTTAAGAAGTGATCGATCAAAAGTTATTGATTTATTAAAGCGTGGAGCTAGATTAGCTGTAAATAGTGAATCTTTAAATGGATTCAAAGAACTAGGAATGGACCCCGATTTAGAAACTGAAGAAGCCATTAAGAGGTCTTCAGTGGTTATAGACTGTACTCCATCAGGCATTGGTCATAAAAATAAAGAAAAATACTACAGTAAATTTTCTGATTCGGTCAAAGGGTTTATGGCTCAAGGTAGTGAAGATGGCTTTGGAGTAAAATATGCTAGAGGTATTAATGATTCTGTTTTAAAAGAAGGTATTAATCAATTTGTTCAAGTAGTCTCATGCAATACACATAATATTTCATGTATCACAAATACTTTAGCAATAGATGGTTATGGTCCAGATAATTTATCCGAAGGAAGATATGTTTGTATTCGAAGAGCGAATGATACTAGTCAGGAAGGTAACTTTATACCTGCTCCATTAGTCGGGCCACATACTGATAAAAACTTTGGCTCTCATCATGCTAAGGATTCCTCAGAGCTTTTTTCAACTTTGGGTTATGATTTAAACCTTTTTTCATCTGCAATGAAAGTAAATAGTCAATATATGCATGTTTTATCATTTGCTTTAAAAACAAAAGAACCAACCACATTAAATGAAGTAAAAGATAAATTAATTAGTAATAAATTAATTGCAATGACTTCAAAAAATATGACAAGCACAGTTTATTCATTTGGAAGAGATCATGGTCATTTTGGAAGGATCCTAAATCAAACTGTAATGGTAGAAGAGACACTTCATGTTAGAAATGAGCATGAGATTTATGGTTTTTGTTTTACACCTCAAGATGGAAATTCTATTTTAAGTTCTATTTCGGCTGCGGAACATTTTCTTTATCCGCATTCATATGAAGATAAGATTCAATGTCTTAATCAACTATTTTTTCAAGAAATTTGAATTTATTAGTAGAAACGGTAAAAACGGGTTCGTTTCAAGAAAATAGTTTTATTGGATGGTATCCAAATTCCACTGAAGCATTTTTAATTGATCCAGGTGATGATGC
>TARA_B110000263_G_scaffold152378_1_pt1 | contig 14648 bp, 8 predicted proteins | sample TARA_B110000263 | Tara Oceans TARA_B110000263 (sample SAMEA4397730) | marine metagenome | biome: Polar Biome; feature: [MES] marine water layer (ENVO:01000295) within the mesopelagic zone...; material: water (ENVO:00002006), including particulate matter (ENVO:01000060) such as......
AGCCACAGGTAGTCACCGTATCGCGTCCAGTCTGTTTCGCCTGCACGTGGCTGCAGATGAACGACGCCGTCTTCGCTAAGCGACCAATTGCCTGTGGTCTCGAAGTGTTCTTTCAAGTCGCCGCCGGCAAGCAGATCAATAAAGCTTCCAGCGCCTCCGCTGGTTTTCAGCGTCATCAAATACCGGACGATATGCTTCAGATCGTCCGGGCCGCTGATCAATCCTACCGGCATCAACGACATCGCACTGGGCGCCTTCTCTTCGATCCGCGATTTCTCAACTGCTTTCAGGCTACCGTCCATCATCTGCAGCGTGACACGGTTTTCATCTTCGCCTGACAGGAATCCCAGCAGCACTTTGCCGTCGTCGGTAACGATCGACCACGACTGAAAGTTCGGCGAGACGTCCTTGCTCGGTGCCGCAACGGACTGAGCCAAGTACTGCGGCGTGAATCGTTTCGCGATTCCTGACAGTGAAGGCCCAATGACACCGCCGCCCTGGCCTGAATCGTGACAGGCGATGCATTTCTTCTTGAAGATTGCAGCGCCGGTTTTTGTGTTCCCTTCCTGCCATGCCGTTGTCCAGTCGATCGCTTGGTATTCCGCAGGCATCGCCTTGTTGGCAGACAGTTTCGCGCCCTTCGCGATGTCGGCTTTCACGGAACGTGTTTGAACAAGACCTGGAATTCTTCCCGCGAGGTCGTCCATTCCCAGTGTATTGGCGAAGACAGCGGCCGTCTTGCGATGTGAGTCGTCAGTGTCGTGAATGGACAGCGTGATCATACGCTCGATCACCTTTAATTCTGGGGCATCCGGTTTCGCCGCTGCTGTCTGTCTCCACCAGTTCAGCATGGGTAGACCACCGACTTTAAGCCCGTGTTTTTCGGCTTCCGTCGCAAGATTTTCGCCTGCATCGTCCACATAACCGAAACCGTTCAGCATTTTCGCGGCGGCCGCGCTAATCACGACGCCAGCGGGAATCGTTCCGTTCTCAACTGTATCGTTCCACTTCCACATCGCCGCAGCCAGCGTCACTCGCCGCGACGGCAGATCACCCCCCTCAAACTGCTGCTCGAGTTCAAGCCAGTTGGTGTTTCTTCCAAGCCAACGTTGGGCCGCCTGGCGAACAAAACTGTCAGGGCTCATCGCGAGCTTCATAATCAATTCGCGGAGTCCGGTATTTCCCTTTGGGAAGGCATCCGCCGCCCGCAATCCGGCAAGTTGTGAAATGGGAGACGCGTTTGTAAGCAGCAAATTGACCGACGATTCGCTCACCTGATGATAGCGGCGTAGTATATCGGCAGCGGTACTGGCCGTTTGCCCGTTATCTGAAGACATCGCAGCGGTCAGAGCCACAATAACTCGTTCATCGTCGTGATGGGCGGCAAGCCATACCAGACTGTACCAGGCTGGACTGCCGGCGGTGGTTTTGAGGAACCTCGCTAGAACCTGCTCGTCGCCAGTCAATCCGCGTGAAACGATTTCCCGATGGGCGTTGAATCGCCGCTTCCACGAGGACGATTCTATTTCGTCCAAGAACGTCTTGATATCCGCCGTAGCGGGATCAAACGCATGAGATTTCCATGGTTTATTCGGATTCGAAATCACAATGAGATCAGTTTGCTTCACGGGCGACGCCTCATTGCGTTCCATGAAACAGACACTCGCAAACAATCGACCATCGTTACCCGTGAAAACCGCCACCGGCCGCGCTGTCCCTTTGCCCACAAGCAGCGGTTTTTGGCTGCTCGCAAATGACGCACCACGAGGTCTCAGCGGAAACTGTCCCAGTTCCCGACTACCCCAACGCGCAACGATAAGCGACCGTTTATATGCGTCACCAAGGTGATCTTCGTTGTAGTAACAAGTACCAAACGGCACGAAACGCCCTATCTCAGAATCGATGGTTTGGATCAAATCATTGCGATATGGCTCTGTCGCCTGCAACCAACCTCGCGACCACTGGTAATGCGAGCCTTCGGTCACGTGCGTCAATCGTCCGAACGAGTGTAAGGCACTGCCTTCCTGGTCGTTGTCGTTTCCAAAGAGATTCCAGTTCTCATCAAAGTCGAGATCGCAAATATTGCGAAACCCTCGTGAAACCGTCGTCAGGTCGTGCGACTTCGGGTCATACCGAATAACACCACCCACACCAGTCCAAGGCATCTTTTTGGCGTCTGGACCGCTCAGGAACGTCCAGTGCCACACGTGCCCCGGGTTGGTCTTGCTTCGAAACGGTCCAGGCTGCGGATCGCCGAAGGCGAGATACAGACAACCATCCGGCCCCATCTTCATGCCATGAAGACCCTGATGGATGTGACCAAGCGGGATACCCCACACCAGACGTTCAAATATCACCTTACCTGGATCGCGAATCACGTTCGGCAGTCGATATAGCGCCGTGACCGTTAACACGTAAAGATCATCACCCGCCACCTGTAACGAATACGCCCACGTGTGTTGCGGCAACATCGTAATTGTCCTGCGCGCTTTGAATCCACCTTCCCCGTCTGCCTCAAACAGATACACCGCATCGCGCCCGCCGACATAAAGATTTCCCCGCGGGTCCATGTCCATGCTGATGTAGAAAGCTTCCGGATCTGAGTGGACGACATCCAGGTTGAGTCCATCGTCAACACAGCGGTAACTGTTCTGGCCGAGTGCGCTGCCACAAGACGCGAGTAGAACGATGCAAATGAATAAATTCCTGAAGCCCATGTCTTGATATACTCCTCTGGTAATTTCCGTGCTCATCGACGCAGCAATACGGGATTGATTCTCTCTGTCCTTACTCGACTTCACGAATCATGATGTTTTTCCAGCGGACGGAAAGAGGTTCGGTCTTCTGCCCAACACCATGAACCTGGAAACCGAGACGGCCCTTTGTAAAGTGTGTGCGAGTGTCTTTACCGTCGGAGATCAGTGTGCCGTTGACCCACACCTGGATAGTCTCGCCCTTCGCGAGAACTCGATATTTGTTCCAGCCGTCATTCTTGTAGGCCTTATTGGTGACTTCAGGTTTCGGCGCCAGCAGCCAGCCACCGACACCTTCGAACCAAACACCAGCGGCATTGCCGTTTGCAGCGATTTCCACCTGCGGCCCAAAAAGCGATTTTCCGTCAGCTTTCTTCTTCGCCTTCGCGGCATCTTTTTCAGACAGGCCTGCTGGGATTTCGTCAGCGTCAGAAATCGAACGAATCTGTACGCCCGAGTTGAGGGCCGGATCACACTTAACCTCAAAAGTCAGTTCAAAATCGCTATAGCTTTTCGGCGGACACAAAAATGTATTAGGCGTGTTGGGTTTAGTAGTCCCAACAATGCAGCCGTCCTCAACCTGATAGGACGCTTCGCCGCCTTTCTTCTCCCAGCCCTTGATGTCTTTCCCGTTAAAGAGCGAAGTCCACTCAGCGGCATTGGCCGTCGATACAAACGTACTCACAGAAGCCGCCATGATGGCAATCAGAAAAATCTTTGATATTTTACTCATAACTTTGTCCTAATCTTTGTGATCTATATATTGAAAATAATCGGGCAGAGTACCTATCTGAAAAACACTCGATCGCACTATTGTAGCAGTTTTTGTGGCCGTCACTATTATCCGTCAAAGCCACGTGGCTTGAGGGTTAGTGCATGAGTTGGATTAGTTCCCTACCGTGAGCAAGTTTTAGTTCAACCCGATTACTACAATCCAGCCGAAAGACTTGCACACGCCGCCTCAGCGGGCGATGATGTGGGCTGTTAAATCTCGTCCTAACGGGGAAAACACTTTGAAAAAAACACTTGCCATCTGTTTACTGCTACTGCTGCTTATGGGGTGTGGCTCCGGTTCCCTCGAGGCACAGGATAACCCTACGCCGACCGCGCGCGTTGCCCTCTGGTCCGGTAAAGCGCCCATTGGCGGCGGCAAGTACGAGGACTGCAACTTAGAACTCGAGGTCTTCCTTCCGCCTGCCGACATGGCCAACGGTACGGCCATCGTGCTTTGTCCCGGCGGCGGCTACATCCGCCATGTCACTGACCGCGAGGGCTATCCCATCGCACAATGGCTTAGCGAGCACGGAATTGCCACTATTATCCTAGAATATCGACTGCCAAAACTGCGTCATGAAGTGCCCTTACTAGACGCCCAGCGTGCGATCCGCTTAACCCGCGCCAACGCCGCTACATGGAAAATTAACCCCAACCGTATCGGCGTTCTCGGTTTCTCCGCTGGCGGGCACGTCGCGTCGACAGTCGCCACGCGCTTCGATACCGGCAACATCGCTTCGCCCGATCCCATCGAGCGACTAAGCTGCCGGCCCGATTTCGCCTGGCTGGTCTATCCTGTAGTCACGATGGGTAAATACACGAACACCGGTTCTAGGGACGAACTCATTGGCCGCGATCCAAAACCTGAACTCATCGCCCTCTATTCCAACGAAACACAGGTCACGGCCGACACTCCGCCAACATTTCTCGCTCACGCCGTCGATGACAAACCCGTGCCACCTGAAAACAGCCGTCAGTTTGTCGCCGCCATGAAAAGCCACCGCGTTTCGGTCGAACTCCTCGAGCTCCCGTCCGGCGGACATGGTCTCAACGGCTGCAAAGGTCCGCTCTGGGAGCAATGGAAATCGGCCGCTCTAAAGTGGCTGGCAGGCCGGAAACTCTCTGAATGATCGGCTTGAATGTCCGCTGGCGATCTTATCAGTGGGCAACATTGCCCGGCAACTTCCTGCGGCTATCGAGGACCTTCATTACGCCACCACCGTAATTCGTTACTGCCGTGTTCGGCACAGGCGGCGATATCAAGTCGGCCGTCACCGTTAAGATCAGCAATTAGGACTTGATTGGCGCTCCGCCAATTTGTCTTCAGCACATGTTGCACCCAGGGCAACTTTGAATCACTCCTGTTCTCGAACCAAGCGATCCGTCCCGGATTACGCCAAGAGGTCGCCACAACATCCATATCACCGTCCCCGTCCAGATCTCCTGCCACCGCCTCGAAGGCATCGTCAAAATTTATGGCAATCACATGTTTCCGCCAGTTTGCGGGTTGAGTTCCAACCTGATTCTCGTACCAGACAATCTGGTTGTCGCGAGTTCGATCCGATGCAGAAGCCGACTTGGAACCTGGCCTAAAGTAGAATCCCAGCGCCATGACGATGTCCATGTCTCCATCGCCATCCATGTCCGCCGGGTTTCCATGAGCTGGGAATTTGGACTGGTTGTCGACGAGATGTTTCGTCCAGGTAACCTTGTTATTGGAAGTTAGTTTTTTTTCGTACCAAATGACTTGATGATCCTGCCTACTCGTACCCAAAAGATCTTGATCACCGTCCCCGTCAAAGTCTGCGGCCCGCATGGTCCGCGTCTCTGATAGATCTAATTCAATCAGATGTTTTTGCCAAGTCGTTGTTCTGGGATTCACGGGATTTTCAAACCAAGCAAACTGGTTACCAGTTATCCAACTGGAGGCGGCGATATCCAGATCGCCATCCTCGTCGAAATCATCAACAACAACGTCATAGGCTCCGGGCAGTTCGGTGGTGACCAAATGCCGCTTCCAAAGTTTGAATGGTTTTTCCGGATCTGTGTTTTCCAGCCAAATCAGATGGCCCTCTAAGTTCTTAACAACGACCATATCCTGGTCGCCGTCCCCGTCAATATCCCCGATGACATGACGTTCCAAACGGGAAGGATCGTTTTGATGGATTGTGTGTTTGGTAAATTCCCCGGCCCCAGAATTCTGTAGAAGATATATGCGATTGTGAGGCGTATAGTCCGCGCTGCTAAGATCTAAATCTCCGTCGTTGTCGATGTCCAGCGCGGTAATGCCATAGGCGTAAGCGTAGTCTGAGGCAATGAGATGCTCGCTGAATTTAATGCCACTTGGCGGAGGAGCGTGTTTGAAAACATAACTAACCGCCGCATGTAAATCGAGACGCCGGTAGGCAATCTTAGTGGCTGGATCCGTCACGGATTTGCCCGTCAATTGCATGATTCTCATGATTTCTAGAGGGATGTTTCCGTCTGTTTTCCCACAATCATAATGCGTAATCTCGATAGCTTCACGAATGATCATTGCGGCACCGCAGGCGATGGCATTCGATGAAGAAGTCGCCGAGGCAGGTACAAGTAACGCAATTTTTGGGTGACGATCGAGATATATTTCATCCACGCTCGGTCGCGTGGCGCCGATTGCGAAACAATTGGGCTGACTGGCAGGCCAAGAAATTCCGTTTGTATAATTATGGTTTCCAGTTGGTGCACTGACCCAAATTCCAAGATCGCGGAGGCGTTGTAGCTTGTCATCAATCTCCGTTTTGACCGGTTCGGTGTGCTGCTGGTCATCCACCGGTGCCAAATTTACGGTGGTGATGCGATAACGTTGATGATGGTCTATCACCCACTGTAGGCCCGCTGCTAATGTTGGCGAATCCGTGGTCTGACAATGACAACACTCAAGAGCCCTAATGATCGCGAGTTGATTGTTGTAGGCAACACCCCACTTGCCTTGGTAATTCAATGAAGACGGAATGCCAATCGTTGTACCGTGGTAGCCTCGCCCCTCGTGCCGGGGATCAGAATCGTCCGATACGCTGTCGTAGGTCACCAACACCTTCGGTTGGTTTCCCCCTGGTTGCGCCCATTCCGGACGTGACAGAGTACAGCCATCGTCGACCAGGGCAAGTGTTTGCCCTGAGCCGAAGGTGAGGCGATCGCTAAACGACTCCCAGGTTTTGGTGATGCCGGCCTGTCGGAAAGCTGCAGGCTGAATTGGCTCGCCGCAATACACTACTTGAGGAAGGAGCAGGCAGATGAACAGGCTAGTGATTCGAATATACATTTGATTTGATTTGGTTTGGATTGATTTGGTTTGGATTGATTTGGTTTGGATTGGTTTAAAAGGAAGAGGCCGGCTGCTTAAACTCTAGCACCAAAATTACGCGAGTATTTCCTCGATAGGTGAACCGACCACAAGCGAATGCGGTCGTTGGCTATTATCATAAATCCGAGTATCTGAATTGATACCTAATAAGTGGTAAATCGTTGCCGCCATATCAGCCGGGTCTCTCGGATTTTCCACTGGATACGCTGCCGATTTGTCAGACTTCCCAAACACGGCACCGCCCTGTATCCCTGCTCCTGCTAACGCAAGCGAGTATACAAACGGCCAATGATCTCGACCCTGATTACTATTAATCTTTGGCGTCCGCCCAAATTCTGCATTGATAACAACTAATGTGTCTTGGAGCATTCCCCGTTGTGCCAAATCAGTCAGCAACGCGGAAGCAGATTGGTCCAGAGTCGGTGCCAGACTATCCTTCATCTTCTGGGCATTTTGTGAATGCGTGTCCCATGAACCGGACGGAGTATGACAATAGCTGATATTCACCATCGGTACGCCAGCCTCTGCTAACCGCCTCGCCAGTAAACAACGTTGGCCAAATTCCGTTTTTCCATATACCTCACGAATCTCTTCGGGTTCTTGTGATAAGTCAAAGGCAGCCTTGGTGCGTTTACTTGCAAGCAGAGACACCGCGCGTTCGAAGTGGGGTGCTAGGCGTTGTGCCTCACCTAAATTCTCTAACTCACGACTAAATGAATTGAATTGCTTACGCAGGTTCGCTCGATCAGTCAGTCGTAATCCGTCCAGCCCTGCCGGATTTTTCAACGCTTCGATTTCAACTTTTTTGCCAAGCAAGGATTGATCGACAGCAAAACTCGAATGCCCAGAACCGAGAAACCCTGGCGTCTGCCCATGCAGTGTTGTGCCGTTGCTGCGCCGCATCAATGGTCCGATTCTCACCCACGAAGGGAGGTTGCCGACCGCGCTTCGTAAGTGATCTACGACAGCACCCACCGGCGGGAAATCTGAGTCACTTGGTGGAAAGTCGCCTTGGCTACGCAATGCAGATGGATGTTTATGGCCCGTTTGGGCCGGTAAACAAGCCTGAGTATGATTTGTGTTACCATGCGTCATGCTCCGCACGACTGCTAATTTCCCCGCGTGCTGTGAAAGTTTTGGCAAGAGTTCACAAAATTGTGTACCTGGGACGGTTGTCGAAATTGCACCAAATGGTCCTCGCACGTCCACTGGTCCAGCGGGCTTCGGATCAAATGTTTCCTGCTGTGGATGACCACCATGCAAGAACATCATAATAACCTGTTTGGCCTTACCAAAGGTTGGGTTGTCTGCCGCTAAAGCCCTCTGGTTTAAGACGTCTGATAGCGACAATCCCATTCCCATAAGTCCACCGACACGCAGAACGTCTCTGCGAGTAAGCTCGGAATCGTATTGCGGCAGAGTAAAAGCCATGGACCACCTAAGTTCAGGGTTTTATAGCGTTTCCCAATGTTAGTTAAAATCACTTCCAAAGTAAATCCATCAGGTCGCAAACACGCGTCGCAACCAATCTTTGCGACCGTCTGCCATCATGACATGCAATTCTCTGGACTGGTTTATTTTATATATAGATGCGGAATAAGCCAACGAATCGATGAGTTGCTTGCGCTCAAGATCTTCGCCCTGCATGTTTTTCCCCGCAACGATCCAGGTCTCACGGGGAGCCACAAGTGAGACTAACTGTCCGATATCACCTAAATCTGACAACATGCCCGGTAAAATCGCACCAATCTGTCCATCGCCATATCGGCGGTCGCTCGCTAGAGTCAACGGGGCATCCAAGGCGACAAACCGCTTAATGCGGGACTGTAGCCCGGCAGTCACCACGCCGGGCACAATTGCAGCGCCTCGAGTCACCAATGACACGGTCGGAATCTTCTCGTAGGCCGCCGCCACCCAGCCGATCGCGACCTGTAAATCTTTGACCCATTGTCCGGCCAACGGTCTCCCAATCCAGGCAGCCCATTGCGCTGCATTGTGGTCAAGCGCAGCGCCAATCCGATTACCCGAGGGGCCATACTTACCGGTGGCACGCAAGATTACTTCCAAAACATCGACTCCATGATCAGCACACCATGTCCGTTCTTCTTGTGATAGAGCATCCCCTTCTAAAGCCGTCGCTATGATCAGCTCTTGCCCGGCGCCCTTGTTCCAGCGAAACCCACAACGAACTCCTTCTTCCGGCTCCACTTCAAAATAAACACTGCTTCCCTTATCGGCATCGGACAACATCACGCCGTCGTGGACCTTCACTTGATTTCCATGACGACCCACATGCCGACGAATAATTCCGAGTTTAGCAACCCGATCGGCTTCCCAATGCTCAAGATGTACTGGCTTGACTTGCCGGCGATTCAGCTGAACCGCAAACCGTTTCGCGAGCATTGGCAAAGTAACAAAACCTTCAGGCCGATGACCCTCTGGGTAGCACCGCAGCAGATTACGGTCGACCGGGCTTATATCCGGTTCCGGAATTGGGCTACCATCACCCTCGTTCTTTAAGTGTAGTGTCACCCAACCGTACATCGCTTCCCTCATTGGCTGATTATAATCGTGATTGGAGTCGACAATGACGTGCGTTACATTCTTGTGTTTGGCAACTTTGGCAAACACAACTTCGGCACCTGCCAGACTTTTTTTTGCTTCCGCTACAGAAAACTGAATGCCGTCACGTGTCGCGTTTATCACCATCAGCGCCCGTGGCGCAACGAGCCCTAGCACGCCCCATTCTTCCGTAAACGTAAGAGCACCAGGCACTAATTCACACATACAACAGGCTACGCCGAGATATGCCTGATAATTCCCGACACTGCAAACCGGTATGACCGCCTTGAATCGCTCTTCCAAAGCACCAGCATACATCGTCTGATTACCGCCGCCACTTGTTCCGGTAATGGCCAGTTTCTCACCATCAACGTCGCTACGACTCTCGAGGTAATCTGCGCACCGCATATTTTCATACACTTGAATACCAGCCAGATTCCTCCCTGTCGCATAAAGAGTCGCCGCCGTCATTTCGCCGTGATATTCACCCAACGCCTGTTCGATCCCTCGTTCTCCTGCACCACAAGCATCGACTGCCATGGCCACAAAACCAAGTTTAGCAAGACCTATACACCGAGACTGGACGGTCGGATCCTGCTTCGCACCCTTCCAGTGACCGTGCACACACAACACTGCTGGAAACGGACCCTCTCCATCAGGGCGATACACATTGGCTGTCATCTGCACGCCTGGTATCGTCTGAATGACAACTTTTTCAATGGTGTATCCTGCAAATTCCAATTTCCCCACGAGGGTCGGATCCAAATCACATTTTTTGTCCGGAAAACCTCCCAACGCTTTGACCAGTTTTTTGCGAATCTCCGTTCGCTTCAGACTCCACTGCTGTTTGCTGTCCGGCAATGTATGATTGGTAACCAGATCCGCAGCTTGCTCACGAATGAAAGTTAAAAACATGTCAGATTCATCTCGAGTTACCATTTGCTGAATCCTTTGTTGTTAGATGAAGAAACCTGTTTGTATTATATGACAGGTTCACTAACATTGCACTTGAAAGATACGTGTAGAGAACGCTTTTGAAGATCTTAGCCACACCGCCGCTGGACAAGCAAAGCGGTACTCGGATTTCCTACGTGTCAAAACCCTTGCAACCGCCGCCCGAGGGGGCGAAGATGGGCTTGTGTAAGAGAGGCTTATCAAAAACCTGCATCATGGCTGTCCGGTTTTAGACGCTCCTTTACGTCTTCGATAACAAACTTTGATTCAATTGGAGTCCCATCTATGTCCGTCCGCCTATTCAATACTCTCAGCGCTTTAGCTCGCCGTTGCCACATCTATAAGACCGGCGTGGTAATTGCAATCTTAGTGATCTGCAGTGTCGCTGTTCAAGCTGAACCGTTTTCTGTAGTGTTGTTACCCGACACACAATATTACGCAGAAAAGTATCCCGAAACGTACATCAATCAAACGTTGTGGATTCGCAAGCAGAAAACAGACGACAACATTAAGTTCGCAATCCACTTGGGCGACATTGTACAAACACCCACCAAAGAAAATGAATGGGGTAACGCCAACCGTGCCATGCAAATACTCGATGGCGTCGTACCCTACAGCATGGTTCCCGGTAATCATGACATGCTCGTCAAACAACGCGACAGCTCGCTGTACAACAAATACTTCTCACCCGCACGCTTTAAAGACCGCAAATGGTACGGCGGACATTTAGGCGAGAACAACGACAACAATTACTGTTTCTTTGAACAAGGTGATTTGAAGTTCATGGTAATCAGTTTGGAGTTTGCTCCTCGAGATTCCACACTGAAATGGGCGGCCGGAATATGCCAAAAGCATCCGCAACATCGAGTCATCATTGCCACCCATTGCTACATGCGAACGAACGGCCGTGATACCGGATGCGCGACCTCGTATAAAGTGGCGGGAAACAGCGGCGAGGAGATTTGGCAGAAATTAGTAAGTAAACAACCCAATGTTTTCTTTGTTATCAGCGGTCACGTCTTAGGTGTAGGCTTACAATCAAGTACCAATGACGCAGGGGGCAAAGTGATCGAAATGTTGACGGATTATCAAGGCCGACCCAATGGCGGCGATGGCTGGCTACGAACATTGCGTTTTGTGCCTAAGGAAAACAAGATCTACGTCAAAACCTACTCGCCACTATTAGATAAAACCGATGAAGCCGCGAAAGAAACGTTTACTATCGACTACCAGATGACACAGTAGACGCGGTAAAGAAATGGCAAATACCAATGGCCGCAACAGCCTGCAGCCATTGTTTTCTCTTGTAATGGTAAGCGCAGTCACGCTACAATCAGTTTTCCAATTGCAAGATTCATAATACGCTGGAATTCCAAGGAGTTTCCCAACATGTCTAAACTTTCCCGCCTCAGTTTTATGATGTTCTTGGAATTTTTCATCTGGGGTGCGTGGTTACCATTAATATTCGGATACCTACCAAGCCTCGGATTTTCACCTAGCGAACAAGCTTGGATTCTTAATGCTTTTCCGATTGCAGCAATTGTAGGAATGTTCTTTAGCAATCAATTTGCCGATCGCAATTTTTCCGCCGAGAAATTTCTTGCGGTCAGCCATATGATCGGTGGTGCTGCAATTCTAGGTTGTGGTTTTGTCGATACTTTTTGGCCATTTTTCATTCTCATGCTCGTGCACTGTTTACTTTATGTCCCGACTATTTCGATCACGAACTCGATTGCGTTTTCACACATAAATGATCCGAAAAAGAATTTCCCGATCGTTCGTACCGGTGGAACACTTGGCTGGATCATGGCGGCTATTCCATTTACATTTATCCTAGTTGACTGGGAAAGCGTAAATGCAGCGGACACCAATGGGTTTATTGCATGGCTCGGAACGGTTCTAGATTCTGGGCTAACCGGCGACGCGATGAAGGAAGCAACAAGGTGGACATATGTTGCTGCTGGTGTTGCTTCGTTTGTATTAGCCGCTTTTAGTTTTTTCCTTCCACACACTCCTCCCAACAAAGTCGAAATCGGAACAAATAGATCACAGGCCTGGCTCGAGTCGGCGAAGTTGTTAAGGCATCCGTTTATTGCAGTCCTATTTATAGTCACGTTTGCCGACAGTTTTGTCCATAATTGTTATTTCAACTGGACAGGTAGATTTTTAGGGGCTTCCGTTGAAGATGGTGGGGTAGGGATCGCATCAAACTGGATTATGCCAGTAATGACTGTTGGGCAAGTGGCCGAAATTCTAACTATGTTGGTGTTAGGTTTGGTGCTCAAAAAACTTGGTTGGCGATGGACAATGGTTATTGGTATTATGGGCCATGCCGCACGATTCGCAGCTTATGCGTTTTTCCCTGAACACCAATCCTTAATTATACTAATTCAAGTATTGCACGGCGTTTGTTACGCGTTCTTTTTTGCTACTGTATACATTTTTGTTGACGCTTATTTTCCGAAAGATGCACGATCGAGCGCACAAGGCCTATTTAACCTGATGATATTAGGATTAGGGGCCTTAGCTGCTAACTCAATCTGTCCGTTTTTGTTTGATGAAGTTTACACGAACAACGGTGTCATCGATTTTCAAGGGCTTTTCATAGTGCCTTTAGTCTGTGCCAGCGTGGCAGCGATATCACTTGCATTATTCTTTAAACCGCCAGAAGTGTCCGCCGAATCGGCTATAGATGACGATAACGTCAAATCCACAACAGACGACACCACAGCTGAACCAACGTATTAATTAGTGGTCCTAATTCCTGGTCCATTAGGGTGCTGTGGCGATGCGCTCGGTTTTTAGCTCGATGGCTTCCACGAGGATTAGCAGATCAATTTTTTCTTGGATCTTACGCGACTTGTAAATCGTTTCGCCAATTAGCGGCAAGTCCGAGAACAACGGGATCTTCTCTTTGGTCTCATGCTCCCGTACCAGCGGCATACCGTATATTAAACACTGCTCGTCAACACCGAGATTCGCTAAAACATCACGTTGGTGATGGCGAACTTGAGGTAAACCCCGGTGCAGCGCCTTGGTACGCTGGGAAGCATCGACCTGCGTCACACGTGGCTTAATACTCAATCGAATCTCACCGTTGGCTAGCCGCTCTGGCAAGACTGCTATCTTGAGTCCCCACGGTTCATATTCCACATCGATTTTACCGTCGTCATTGGGAGTCACTCGTGGCAATTTCCCACCAATTTCGAACTCAACAGTACGTCCGTCGATCGTCAACATTTCCGGAGCGGCAACCAACTTGAATAGGTTTTTATCTGCGGCTGCCTTAAGAAATGATCGCAATTTATCCGACTGGCCGACGACCTCATGCTCCATTTTTCCAATCTTGGTCGCTGATAACGGCCATTGGATATTATGTTTTTCTAATTGCAGATGAGAGATTTCCATAATCCTCACCTTCAACTGAATCTGTTGCTCGATTACGCGCTGAACTACCTCCAAGTGATTCTCCACCTGCGGATAGAACTCAGTGGCCACTCGCTCAATGCGATCGATCACTGGTTGGCTTGAAACACGGCCCGACATTAGTAAATCACCATTTAGTTCGCTGATGGCTAACTGCTCGTTTGGAAACTCTCTCGCTAACACATTCTTCAATTCGGCCAAACTCGCGTGAATCACAATATCGTATAGCTGCACGTGACCTTGTGCACTAAATAGTCGCATCTCCGTTTTGCCCGGTTTGAGCGCCGATAAACGAATCTTGGTCGGGCTCAAAGGCTCGACTTTTAATAACTGTGAGTCGCCGAAGAACAATCGGCGAACGTTAAAGGGCAAGACTAGCGTTCGCTGTTCGGTACTGCGCAACTTGAGCGACTCGTGTTCCACCTCAACGTTAATCCCAGCCTGCCCGTCACCATCAAGTGGTGGGTCGGCACATACATAACCGGCGAGTGTCATGCATACGCAAAAATAGATTACTCGTTTAGGGAACATATTTGTACTTTCATTTGTTGCGGCCGATGCGTTCGCATCATTCGGTGTTGCATTACTTGTTGGTCGTCGTGGCGTCAGGTTTTTCAGCAATGATGATAGTCGGGTCACTATCCTGCTTAATCCATTCATAATGAGTTACTCCGTCCGGAGTCATCACTTCCATCTTCCAATAGACTTCCAATGTATTTGCCTCTTGTGGTGGATTGCCAACCTGAGTTCCGATCTCAGGTGTTTCGACGGTGGCAACTGTTTCCGGATCGTCTAGCGTACCTGGTTTATTTTCCGGTACATCCGTGATGCTGATC
>TARA_B110000263_G_scaffold246551_1_pt1 | contig 14610 bp, 12 predicted proteins | sample TARA_B110000263 | Tara Oceans TARA_B110000263 (sample SAMEA4397730) | marine metagenome | biome: Polar Biome; feature: [MES] marine water layer (ENVO:01000295) within the mesopelagic zone...; material: water (ENVO:00002006), including particulate matter (ENVO:01000060) such...
ATAATGACATCACCCATTACCGAAATTTTTACGCTGCTGTCTATAAAGACAATAAACGTAGCTAGTATATCGGCGATGTGTTCAAAAATAAAAGAAGACGTTATCACGGTTGAACCACATATTGCAACAGAATTAGCAAAAATTCTCGAAATAACAGAAGAGAAGTCTAAAAAGAACGCGGTATATGAAATATTAAGTGTATTCATAGAAGAAATGACACCATTTTGTATTAAAAAAATCATACCAACTCTTATAGCGAGCTTAGCTATAAAGACAAAACCGGCACAGAAAGAGATAGCACTCAAACTCATAACAAAGTTAGGAAAGAAGCGACCAGAATTTATAGGAAGGGAATTAACGAAATTAATACCAATCATATCAGACTTAATTAATGATGCAAGAAAAGAAGTATCACAGGCAGCTCGGGAAACAATGAGTACTATTACATACTGTACGGGTAATGACGATTTAGAACCATTCATTCCATATGTGCTCAAAGCTATTATTGATCCTAATAATGGCGAATACTGTGTCGAGAAATTGGCATCATGTGTGTTTGTTCAGAGGATGGGTAGTGCTGCAATTTCTGTAACAATACCAGTATTGTTATGTGGTTTGAGAGGGCGTAATGAAGAATTAAAACGTACATGTTGTGTGATCGTAGATAACATATGTAAGTTGGTAGAAGATTATAAAGAGGTATTGCCTCTTATGTCTATATTAAAACCATTGATAAAAACAGCGTCAGAGGCCATTGCAAATCCAGAGGCGCGGCGAATAGCGGAGAAAACATATGAAACACTGACAAACATAATAAGCCAGGCAAATAATAATGGTAATTCGATGCAACAAAATCATATTACATTAGAAGACTCAGTGAAAGTTCTTACTGAGATGCTTGGTGATATAACGATTTCTGATGTAGTAGTTGAGTACGTAGCAGAAGCGGCGCGGGTAGCACTATCAACCCCAGCTCTGCAAAATGATATACGTATAACGAGCTTCTTGAAAATAAAGGATTTTTCGACCATATTATACTTAGAAAAATTAAAAGAAATGACAGAAGTTATAGAAGAAGAAGTAGACGAGGATAATGACGGAGTGGAATTATACAATGGAACATTTTCACTTGCTTACGGAACTCTCACTCTTCTTCGCGAAGCCAAAATGAACTTGAAATGGAATAAATTCTATGGTTTATTGGGTCCAAATAATAGTGGTAAGACAACTATGATGAGAGCAATTGCAAATGAGCAATTAGAAGGATTTCCCACACGCGCTCAACTTTTATCTATCTTTGTTGAGCACGAAATAGAAGAGCGCCAAGTTGGTATATTGCACGACGTGGAGTGCGGTCACATAACCAGCGACCAGGCGGTGCCCCCAATGCCCATCATGAATATAGACTTAAGTGGAATTGATTGGATCCTTGATACTATAAATAATGTATATAACTTGAATAATAAAATCGAGAGCAGTACTGTACGTGAGATGATGGTCGAAGTCGGTTTTGGAAAAAATCGAGCAGCTGATCCAGATATGATTGTTACATCATACTCTGGTGGCTGGAAAATGAAAATGCAATTAGTTGCAGCACGACTAATGAATGCTGATGTTCTAATGTTAGACGAACCAACAGGACATTTAGATGTTGATAATATTGCTTGGTTGGTTGGTTGGTTGAAGGAGTTTCCTGGAACAATAATATGTACGTCACATGATTCGAAATTCTTGGACATAATGTGTGACATTATCATTGATATTCAAGACCGAAAACTCAAATCATTTAAAGGCGAAAAGGGTAAATGTTTGAGTGAGTTTGTTGAAAAATACCCAGAGAAGAAAGGATATTTTGAACTTAAGAATGACATACAAAAATTTGTCTTTCCCGACCCCGGACCGCTCGAAGGTATTAAGTCACGAACAAAAATTATACTGAAGTTACAAGATGTAACATATCAATACCCTACAAGAACTACTCCTACTATCATTAATATTAATCTTACAGTTTCTCAAGTTAGTCGAGTCGCCGTTATCGGCGCGAATGGGGCGGGTAAGAGCACCGCTATTAAAATATTGGTAGGGGAATTGATTACACAAAAAGGTTTGGTATGGAAAGTCCCTGGATTGAGGCTTGCATACGTAGCACAACATGCATTTCATCACGTCGAGGAACATCTAGATAAGACGCCAGTTCAATATATTATGTGGCGTTTCAGTGGAAATGAAGACAGAGAAAGTTTAGAATTTAAGGCTGATGAATTATCGGCGAGTGATGAAGAACTTCGAAATATCAAATGGATTATCGATCCAACAAAAATAACCGTTAGAAAATGGGAGAACAATAAGGATGACAAGTTTATAGTTGTTCCTGATGCCATTATGAACCGCCGTAATAATAAGAAAGAGAAAACGTTGGAATATGAAATAAAATGGCAATTTAAGGATATAACGGATACTTTATGGTTATCGCGTAATATAATAACAAAAATGGGATATTTAAAACTAGTACAACGCGAAGATGAGAAGCGAGCAGCAATGGCTGGTTTACAAACTAAGCATTTGACATCAATCGGCGTAGCACACCACTTAGCAGACTTTGGATTAGATGATGAAACTACAACGCATACAACTATTCGACATCTAAGTGGAGGACAAAAGGTAAAAGTTGTTATCGGAGCATGTATGTGGTTAAATCCGCATATGCTCATTCTCGATGAACCAACAAACTATCTAGATCGTGACGGTCTTGGAGCACTTACTATAGCAATTCGAGAATATAAAGGAGGAGTATTGATAATTTCGCATAATAGAGAATTCTGTGAAGGTTGTTGTGATGAAAAATGGATTATGCGTGAAGGAAAATTGAAAATCGAAGGTTCAAATATTAATCTAATTACAAAAGAGATCGATACAAATAACGTGACCAAAGAAGATTTATATGATGCAGCAGGTAACTTAATAGACGTTCAATCACAAATAACATTATCAGACAAAGCCAAAAAAAGGCAAATAAAAATATTAGAAAAAAAACTTAAGGACAACATAAAGTCAAAAATACTTACAGATGAAGAAGTATGGGAAATTGATGATGAGATTAAAATTTTAAAGGAGTGATTTTTATATAATCGAAGATTTAATTAAAATGATTATATGTTTTAAAAACATTGATAAATATATTATTAAAAATACATATACATACGAAATATTATTTTTTTAATTAAATAAATAAAAAAAATAATAATAATAATAAAATGTTTTGGAATATAATTGGAAAAGATGTAAGTATTGATATAGATAGTAGTACGACAACGTTAGCAAAAGCTAAAACTTTTAAAAACATGATCGTAGCCGAATATGTCTGGTTAGATGCATGTGGTATGCCTAGATCTAAAACAAAAACTTTAACCAATATACCCTTAAGTATAGAGGCTTGTCCCATTTGGAATTTTGATGGGAGTTCGACAAATCAAGCGGAAGGGCACTTTTCAGAAATTATTTTAAAGCCTTGTTCTATATTTTCTGATCCATTTAGACAAGGAAATCATATAATAATTTTATGTGAGTGTTATGAGCCGTCTGATAATAATTTTGATACACCAGCTAAAGGAAATTATCGATATGAATGTAATAATATAATGAAATTATACAATCATTTAGAGCCATGGTTTGGTATTGAACAAGAATTTACTTTGATGAGAAAAGATAAAATAGGTATTATAGGTGAAATTCCCGAAGGTTTTAATAAAGACGGTTCCGAACCACATAGCCAAGGACCGTATTATTGCGGAGTAGGTTGTAATTTTTCTATAGGACGTGAAGTCATCGAAGAGCATTATTCAAAATGTCTATATGCTGGTATTAAAATAAGTGGTATTAATGCAGAAGTATGTCCTGGGCAATGGGAGTATCAAGTCGGCCCATGTCAGGGTGTTGAAGTAGCAGATCACATGATCATCGCAAGATATATATTATTACGAATAACAGAGAAATATAATTATCAAGTAAGTTTTTCACCAAAACCAATTGAGGGCGACTGGAACGGCGCTGGTTGTCATACTAACTTTTCAATAAGCGCAATGCGAGAGCCGGGTGGATTTAATATTATAAAATGTATATGCGAAAAATTTGGCGAAATGGTTAATGAACATATGGATGTTTATGGTGATGATAATGATAAACGTCTAACGGGTATGCACGAAACGTGCAACATAAACCAATTTAAGTGGGGCGTCGGTGATAGATCAGCTAGCATAAGAATACCCGTTGAAACAGAAAAAAATGGCCAAGGATATTTAGAAGATAGACGCCCATCGGCCAATTGTGATCCATATCGAGTCACAGCAAGAATTTTATTAACAACTGGTAAATTTATGGATTGTAATTAATATAATTAAATTATATATATATATATATATATTTATGTTATGTAATAAAACTATATATAATAATGTCTTTTTAATAAAAAAAAAAATAAAAATAAAAATATTATCTTTAGATTGTCGGGAATTAAAATATAATAAAAAATGTATTTTAATAAATTATAAAAAAGATATTAAAATATATAGTTATTATATAATAACTATTTTAAATAAATGGGATACTATTTTTTGTATATTAAATTCTAATATAATAGATTTTAAAAATAAAGAATTTTTATCACAAAATTATATAGATCCAAAACACTATTTAATAAAATTATATATATATTTAAATACCAATGGTGACACTTTTATTTACGCACTTTATTTATTAATATTTTATATTAATAAAAATAATATTTCAACAATTAATACTAATAATATTAATAAATTAATTTTTATTTCATTGATAATTTCTATTAAATTTTTAGATGATATTTCTTTTAATAATAAAACCTTCTCAATGATAGGCGGGTTTAAATTAAAAAATTTGAACAAATTAGAAATATTATTTTTAAAGAAAATAGATTATAAATTATATGATAAAAATATATTACATAATTATAATAATTACTAATTATGGGGCGGAGTATTATTATTTTTTCCCATTTTTTTTCAGCAACAAGGCCATCCCCACCCACGCCATCACTAGCGGCGATTAGTCCGAAATTAAAAATTCAATAATCAATTATACAATGAATTCTAATGATTTGCCAGTATTTTTGATCTATATAATTATAATATTTTTTATAATTCCAACCTAATTCATTTTTAAATGTTTTATTAATATCAATATTAATAAAATCATATTCATAATTATTATTATTATTAAATATTTGTTTTGAAATATTTGCTGACATAATTTGATAATTTTCTGGAAAATCATATATGAATAATGGACATATCTTTAATATTTCTATTATATTTGTATCCCAATTTATACACTGTTTTAACACAAATACCGGTAAGAAATAATTTTTTTTTATAATATAAACATGAAATCTGATTATATTATTTGATTGAAAATTATTTTCATATTTATATAAATCAAGTAAATTATTAAATATCGTATTATTATTATGTGGGTAATTTTTTAAAAAATCAAATCTATTATTTTTATATCTTAATGTTATAATATTATTAATTTGTAATAAATCTAATTTATAAAAAAATTTTGATAATGATTTTATATTAATTATATCTATAATATTTAATAAATCAAAATTAAAACAATTTAATAATATGTCTTGAAAAAAAGAAATGCTAGTACCGGTGGGTGTATATCCTGGTGATATATTTATATTTATCATATTATAATTTGATTTTTTTACTATTATATTTTATTTTTAAATTATATACTTATTATAAAAAACATTTTAAATATAAAAAAATTATTATATATAAATATTAATAAAATGAACGAATCTGATTTGGACGATTTAATAAAAAACTGTTTAAAAACGCCTGATATGATAAATAATTTATCAGATGAACAGGTCGATCAATTATCAAAAAAAATAACTCCTTATGGTCAAATATCTCATGTTCCAGAAAAAGATTTTACTTGTTTTTCTATTACTAATTTAAGAGAATCTTATATTAAAAGGTTAGTAATGGTATCGATCGTTGGCTATATATATCGGTCTATTGATGAATATAATGGTACTGACGATAAAACTGAAATTAAAAATTTTATGGATAGTCTTTTTGAGTTTAATCCCGATTATCATGCTAAAACAAGTAGTAATAAAGAGTTTCCAGCCGATCAATCAGAGACTTCTAAACTTAATGATTCTATTAATAATAAAAATATTAAAACTATTCCCGCCGATGTGTTTTATAGAATTGATAAATATATGTCAATTAATTATGAAAAACTGCGAAATATTGTAGACAATGTATTTTGCGAAAAAGCGGATTTTGATTATATTATTAATATATATGATTCTTTCGAGTCGAGTGAGGCCGCAGCGCAATTTACACAAAAATATCAAGATCAGTTTCTTCATGATATTTACACTGTAAAAAACAACTCATGGGTATTTTTAGGGCCTTTTGCTGCGAATAGAAACAAAATAAACTTTTATAACGAAAATACCGATCAATTGAAAGCAATTTTAACCCAAGTTGAAATGGATCAAAAATTGGGTAAAGATTTATTAAAAAAACGCGTAACAAATACAAAAAGAATTAATATAAGAAACCAAGGAAAACATAACAAAGACGTTAGTAATATCATGGGCAGTGGAGCTGACGGGCACGCCGATGATAAAGAGGCGAACGATTTGTCATTAGCTGACGATCCTTTTTTAGAAAGTAATCATACAAGAATTGATATTTTTGAAAACGATGGTTTAGATTTACGGAAATCTCATTTTTATGCTGATTTAAAAGAAAAGAAAGGGAATACTGACGAAAAATCGTAATTCTTGGTCGGATAAAAATTAATATATATATTCAAAAAAGGGTAAAAAGAGATTATGAAATGCTTACGCACCGATTAAAAACAATATGGGGAGTATTATTATTTTTTATGGGTCAGGAGCGCCCCTTTTATCGCGCTCGGGTGTATTATTATTTTTGCCCATTTTTTTTTATTTAAGTGATTCAACATACTATTTATTATTATAATATGATTATTTTCAATATAAATAAATAAATAAATAAATAAATAAATAAATAATATATTAATAATGGTAAATGATAATGATAATGATAATGATAATGATTCAAATTCAAATTCATTAATACCATTCGAAGCTAATAATAATAATGAAAATTTAAACGAAATTAATACCGCAAATTTAATAAATAAAACAATTTTTTTACAGACACCACAGCCGAATCTATCACGTCCTATAACGGATGGGGCTAAAGAACAACCTAACGATGGTACTGATGCTGAGAACTTAGTCAACCAACAAGGGGCAGGGTTGCTGAGTAGTGACGCCGGAGAGCAAAGCCATAATTCTGGCTCGGCACCTGGTGGAGGTCCAGAAACGTACGGTGCCGTAACAAAAGATGTTAATTTATCTGAACAACATATTACATTACAAAAATTAGTAGATTTAGAATTAAACGTAAAAGAAAAAATCTTAAGAATACATAAACATTTAACATTAATACGTTATAAATATGAATATTATGATTTTTGGAATACATTTATGAATATGATAATAATACTATGTTCCTCGATAATAACATTTTTAGAATCATTAAGGGCGAATTTACCAGATAGTGCGATTTTAAATTTTTGGTTTACAATAATTACATTATCTTTAGGTTTTATAATAGCATTATCAATGGCATTATATAAATTTTTAAAAATACAAGATAAAATGGAGTTGATTAAGAGTGGGATTATCACTATGGAATCGCCATATAAAGATTTTTGTCAATTTTCAGATAAATTAAAGAGAAAAATTAAAGAAGAATTAATTGATACTAATAATAAAAAAATGGAAGACGTATACAAATTATGGGAAGAATTATCGCTTAAAATAGTTTATCCAATGATGAACGTAGATAATATCTTACTTCAAGGAGAATATTATAATTACGAAAGACGATATATTGAACAACACAATAAGAGTACGAAAATGCGCCAAAAAAAAGACATAATGAAATTAGCGCAAGATAATACAGTTAAACTAAAAGAAATGTTATTAAACGAAATGTTAAAAACAAAAACCGAATTAAAAGAAAAATACGGTGATATTGAATATATGAAGACAATAGGTAAAGAAAAAGAAAAATATTGCGATGAATTATTAGATATGATGATCGAGTTAGAAACAAAATATAATAATATTCTTTGTATTAGACCAATTAATATTTTAACTGATAATTTAGTCGATCTTTGTTGTTGTTTTTGTGGCAAAAAATGTTTAAGAAAATTATTAAAATGTATAAGTTCATTTATATTATTATGTAAAAAACCTAAAAAAAAAAATACTAAAAAACAAGATACTAAAAAACAAGATTCAAACGTTTAGTTAATCGATATAACTATTAACAGGGTGGCGTATGGGGGGGACCGCCATCCCATGCCAAACGTTTCCAAAATAAAATTAAAAAAATTTACATATTAATATATAAATTAATAAATTAATAAAATATGAATTATTGCGATTCGTTTCAGGAGCCGTATAAATGTTCAGATTCAATCGACCGTATAAATTACGCATTTTGTGATAAGCCTAGCTTACGACGAAGTGTTTTGGGTGATTATAAACCAATTATACAAATTAAATTAGAAAATTGGGAAGAAAAATTAATAGAAAATAAATTACAAATATTTATACAAATATTTAAAAGTCAGGGATATGATGATATTGATTTATGGGAAAATATGTCGAAAAATGAGTTAGTGAATTTAGGTATTACAAACGGTCATTTAAAAAAATGGGAGCGAATGTTATCGGAAAATAAAAGATAGTAATAGATTCTTGTCCATATTTTAATTAAAACACATATAGGGCGTTTTCGCCTCTGATTTTTCGTCTAGCGCCCCCCAGGCTTAAGTATTTCCTAATCTCTTTTTACCCTTTTTTTTTTAATGATATAATAACAAAATTTATCCACAATGTATATGTTTATTTTTTTGAATTATATCATTATATTTATTAAAAGATTTTGAATATACATCTAAACTAGTCGACCAAGAAATATAGAGAAAACATTTCTCGCAATTATTTTGTATATCTATTACAGCTGTAAAATTTTGAGCTTTTAAACATTCAATTATTTTGCCCCAAATAATAATTCTTAATTTATCAATATTAATAATATTTTTATCAATAAGAGAAATTAAAGATTCGAAATAAAAAGGTAATTCATAAATTATATTATTTTGATGATTTATATTTGTATCTTTAATAATACAAAATATATTTTTTAATATATCATTATAAACTTTATCAATATCATTTGAATAAGTATTTTTATGTAATAGTGTTGCATTAAACATATTAATATATATAATAATATTATTATTTATTATATAATAGAAAAAATAAATATATAAAATAATATAATAAGATGGATAATAAATTATTTATAAAAAATAAAAAAAATATTTTATTTATAGAAGGAATAAATATAACTAAAATAAATAATGAAATATATAATATTTCTAATGATAATATTAATAATGAAGAACAAGAAATAATTGATAATATATATATTAAAAATAATAAAATATATGATAAAATAAATAAAATTTTTACAAAATATGATTTGTGGGAAATAAATAATTTAAGCTGTTGGTATTGTTGTCTTAATTTCAATAATAAATCTATTTTTATACCAAAAACAATAAAAAAAGAATATATCGAAGTTTATGGTAATTTCTGTTCATTTGGTTGTGCATTGAAATACATAAATATATATTATAAATTAGATGACAATAAAAGATGCCAAATAATAAATAATTTAAAATATTTATATAAAGAATTTTATAAAACAAACATTGATATAATAATAGAATCGCCTGATAAAGAATTGATCGACAAATTCGGTGGTCATTTAACACAAAATGAATTTAAAAAAAAAATAATACATTAATATTTTAAGAAATTAAGTAAAAAAAATATATTTTAATATATAATAATTAATAAATGTCAACATTAAATAATAGATATATAAATAATATAGCCACGCGTGACGAATTAAACCATATGTGTAAATATATTATAGATAAATCAAGTATAAAACATATGTTTTTTATATATATTTTTTATATAATAATATCATCACAAAATTTTGATAAAAATTGTTTAAATATAAATGAAAAATATCAAAATAATAATAAATTTATTCATTTATTAAAAAAATCATTTTGTTTCATATTAATATATATTATAATAGATTTATTAATAAATATAAAAGTATTATAAAAACCCATAGATTGCTGAACAAATCAGCTTAGCGTATATCTGGCAGGCGTAACTCCGAAGCCCCTTTTAGCAAACGAGATTATAATTAATCGTATTCAATAATTTCTGAACTACATAAATTTAATATATTATTAATTTCATCATAAGATTTATATACTGGCCTTAAAATATTATATTTAACGTGAAAAAGATATTTTTCAATAATTTTTATATCACTATGCATTTTATCTTTTGGATAATTGCCCTTTATATTAACTTTTCCAGATAAAAACATTTCAATTAAATAACTTTTTTTTTCATTATTATTATTAATAAATTTTGGTCGAATACTTAAACAATTATTTTTATCTTTTTGAATAAGTACAGGAATAAATAATAAATCTGAACAATTATTATTTAATAAATTTTTTAATTTATAATAATTTAATATATAATTAGGTGGAATAGTAAAAAATGTTTTATAATTTATCATTTTTGGTATAACTGGGCCAAGATGTAAATCATTATTATTAAAAACATATTTTAATTCATTAACTAAATAATTTAATATATTAGTAATATCCTCTATCGAATATATACCCGGGACACCTACAGATCCTGTCCTAAATAATTTTATATTATATAATTTATTTTCATTAATCATAGATTGTATCATAAATGTTATTTGCGAATTAAAATTTTTCCCATTTCCTTGTTTTTTTCTCGGTTTTATATAATAATTTGCTAAATCTTTCTTTTTGCGGCCCCTTTTCTTTATAAGTGGATTAATTATTATTTCACTTTTTTTATGATTATTTATATAATTCTCGCTCTCTATTTCCGGATCAATAAAATTCGAACTTATTTTTAAAATTTTAGAATTTTCTTTATGACATATATATTTTAATTTATTAATAATATCTTCATTTAATTCCTTTTCATTAAATGATATATTATTTATTTTTGTATCGATTGTTATTGTTGTTATTTTTAAATTATTTATTAACATTTTATAGCTAATTCGTTATTTAATATATTATTATTTTATTATATTTTATATTTAAAATCATTTTTTTTTTATATAATATATATAATAATAATGGTGAGTAACGAATTTGATTTAAATATTAAGAATAATGATAATAATGAATTTGATTTAAATATTAATAATAATGATATTAATAATAATTTAAAGTCTATTTATGATTTATTTTCCTATAATTCTATAGATCAATATGATAAATTATATAATAAAAATCATAATATTAATGATAATTACTTATATGATTTCGTTAATGATAATAATAGATATCAACTACAGAATTGCAATTTTGTAGATACTGATACACCGAAATTATATGAAAATAAAATATTAAAACATAGTAATTCTTTTTCCGCTCGAAAACTAGCTGCGTTATCCCCATTGGATAATTTACCAAAATATGATAATAATGATTTACAAAATGATGATTTTAATGAAATTGATATAAAATATGATTATGACAAATTAAAATGGCGAAATATGGATAATGCATATATATCATATATGTCAACACGGAATGCAGATAGCAGTGAGGGAGGGTTTCATGATTGGAGTTCGCCACCCGACTTTTCAGATACTATTTATAAAAAAGAAGACGAAAGAAGAATGAAATATGATATTCAAAATAGAAATTCCGATTTTTTTAATAATACTAATTTAATTACAAATAATAAAAGCGGTATTCCAAAAATTGCAAAAGATAATCATAATATTTATTTTAATTTATTATATTCCGATTTCGATTTCGATGACGATAAACACGAAAATAACACATTTGTTTATAATAAATCAAATATTATTAATGAATCTTTTACTAATTCAGCAAAAAAAAGTATTGCTTTTCTTCCTAATGAAAAAAATCTTGATTATAACCAGAAACATCAACAAAAAAATCCTATTAATATTTTAGATTTTAAAAATAGAAATGATTTATCGATTAAAAGTCATCGCAACGCAAATAACAAAGAATATATAAATAATACAGTTAAATCTAATAATAATGTTGATAACGATTATATAAAAAATTATATAAAAATGGCTATTTATGAAATTTCGCAAAATGATATAAATGAAAAACAAAATGATATAAAATCAAATTTAAATAGATCTCCAAAAAAAATAGAATTATTAAATTTTCAGGATAATGATAATTTTAAATTTAAAGATAATATTAATTTAGAACAAATTCGTAAAAATCCTGAATATAATACAATTAAAAACGCAGTTCTAAATTATAATACTGATATAAAAAAACGCGAGATTGATAGTTATGAAATTTTTAATAATAAATTTAATACAAAAATTGATAAACCATCACATAACATCAAATCAAATGATATTTTATATAAACTAATTAGGAATGAATATGCTGATTTAAAAGATAGTAAATTTTATAATCATTTAAACCCATACTCTCGTTCGCCTACAGCAAAATCGAAATATAATGAAGCAAAATTATCTGAAAACTCCCAAAAAACCTTTAATTATTCCGAATTTATAAATAATAACGAAAATTCAGGTTTTAATAATAAAATTGACAATTCATTAAAGAATCCGCGATCAAATAGGAATAATGTTGAAGATAATGTTGATTACGACGAAAGTTTTGATATATCGGCGGATGGTAATTACTTGGCACCATCTGGCCAGGCCAATTTTTTAAATAATTCAAACAGAAAAAATACTTTTTCGGCTCTAAATCGTAAAAATACAAATATCGATACAAATTTTGGTACTTTTTCTTAATTGGCATTTTTACTTATTTTTATATCACCATAATTATCATCATAATCGTTATTATAATCTACTTTATTATTTGAATATTTTAATAATAATAATTCGTTAATTTTTTGCATAATTAATATATTATTTTCGTCATATTTATTTTTTATCATATATTTTATAGTATATTCAGATATTTGTACGTATCCTAAATCTTTAGTTTTATCATTTCCTTTATTAAATGATTTTTTAACGGTTTTTATTATTTTAATTAATTCTAAATGATTTTCATTTTTTTCATCATTTTTTAACAATTTAACAAATTCGCCTATATTCGCTAAAGCCGGTCTATAATAATCTACGAAATTCTGCATATAAATATATTATTTTTTTTATAAATGTATTATTAATAATTAAAACATTTGTAAATATTAATATATATCATTATATCATACTAAAAAAAGTGATATTTTATATTAGATATACACATAACAATAGATCATATTGATGGAAATCGTTCAAATAATCACGTATCAAATTTAAGGTGGGCGACAATAGAAGAACAAAATAATAATAGATCAGATAATATTATTCGAAAAAAAAAGTAATTAAAAACAATATTATTTATATATATATATTATAATATTGTAATATTGAATATTATGTTTAAATATTTTTTTTCTATATTTTTGAAAATGCGATTTAATATAAATAATATTTTTAGAAAACCTAATTATTATAATAAAATAATCAAATATAACACTGTTTTGAATTATTTTAATATAAAAAATATTCAAATTTCTAAAAATTGTGAGATTTTTTTAGCAAAAAATCATATTACAAATGAATATGTTATTATTAAGAAATGTAATAATATATTAAATATAAATCAATTTATATTAGAAGCAAATTTTTTAGAAATTTTAAAAAATGTCAATGGAATTTCCAGATTAAAACATATATGTTTAGAAAAACCATATTTTTTAATATTAAAACGAATTAAAGGTTTTGAATTATTTTATTATATTTTAAAAAATACATTATCATATGATATAAAAAAGAATATTTTGAAACAATTATGCGAGATTATTCAAAATATCCATTTTTTACAAATTATACATTTAGATATTAAATTAGAAAATATAATGATTACAGAAACAGATTCGTTCGATCGATTAACAGCAACAATAATTGATTTTGGATTATCATTAAAAAACGGTGATATTATATCAAAATATCGTGGCACACAGATATATTCGGCGCCGGAACTTTTAAAATTAATATTTAAAAATAATAATAAAAATATAATTATATCACCAAAATTAGACATATGGTCACTCGGGATTGTAATATATTATATGTTTTTTTCGTATGAATATGGAGAGCTAAATAATAAGATTTTAAAAAAAATTGAAGATAATACCTTTTTAAAAAATAAAAAATTAAAAAACATTGAATTATTTAATTTAATTAATTTGATGCATAATGTTTTAAAAACCGATCCTGAAGAACGATTATCATTAGTAAATATTTTAAAACATGATTTATT
>TARA_B110000263_G_scaffold163000_2_pt1 | contig 14601 bp, 13 predicted proteins | sample TARA_B110000263 | Tara Oceans TARA_B110000263 (sample SAMEA4397730) | marine metagenome | biome: Polar Biome; feature: [MES] marine water layer (ENVO:01000295) within the mesopelagic zone...; material: water (ENVO:00002006), including particulate matter (ENVO:01000060) such...
TGAAAATATATTAGATCTGTTCCGTCTTCGTTGTTAGGTCCTTTAAAAAAATGATTAAAGCCTACTTCATATAAACTGGCTGACGATGCAAAAGAAGAAATATGCCCTCCAATTCCTTGATTTTCTCTATTAGCTCTAACAACCATTGCCATAGCATTCCATCTTATAATAGATTTTATTTTTCTCTCTATTTCTCTATCGCCCTTATATGCAACTTGATTACTTAAAGAAATAGTATTTATATAATCTGTAATTAAAGTATTTTGAATATCTAAACCAATATTCTTAGTTTCATCAATAACTTTATTTATTATATGTTTAGCAACATTTTTACCTCTAGATTGAACAAGACTTTTAATAGAATCTATCCAATCTTTAATTTCATCTTTATCAATATCTATTTTATTATTGTTATTATTATCCATAAATTTGGTTACTTATTTGAAAGTAAAATTAAAAAATCTAATGCTTAAATTTACACATACTAGCCTTATAAAATAATGAAAGTTGCATTTTTAACAGCCGGAGGTATTGCCCCCTGCCTTTCCGCATCTATTGTAAGTTTAATAAAATTTTACAATAATTACGATGTGGATGTTGAATTTATTGGTTATTTGAATGGTTACAAAGGTTTACTCAAAGGTAATTCTATATCAATACCAAAAGATTTATATTTACATGAGAATGATATTTATTTATTTGGTGGTTCTTTTATTGGCAATAGTAGAGTAAAACTTTCGAATGTTGAAGATTGCATTAAAAATAATTATATAAAATCTAATGAAATACCATTAGAAGTAGCTGCAAAACAATTAGTAAAAGATAAAATAGATATACTCCATACAATTGGTGGTGATGATACTAATATAACTGCTGCAGATTTAATCGAATATTCAAATAAACATAATTACAAATTAACTGTTGTAGGATTACCTAAAACCATAGATAATGATATCACTCCTATTAAGCAAACTCTAGGAGCTTATACTGCAGCTGAAAATTCAAGTGTATTCTTTAAGAATATTGTTAATGAGAATACAACAAGTTCAAGGCAACTTATTATTCATGAAGTTATGGGAAGACATTGTGGTTGGCTTACTGCTTATAGCGCTTATTTATATATGAAAGATTTAAATAAAAAATCATTCATTACAGATATTGGATTAAATAAAAATCAATGGTCAATTCATGCAATTTATATACCTGAAATAAAATTTGATCTTGATAATGAATCTATTAGATTAAATAAGATAATGGATAAATATGATTGTGTTAATATTTTTTTAAGTGAAGGTGCAGGAATTGATAATATAGTTAAAGAAAAAGAACAAAATGGTAAAAATATAAAAAGAGATGCATTTGGTCATGTTAGATTAGATGAAATAAATCCAGGGATTTGGTACTCTAATTATTTTAAAAAGAAATTAAACTGTGATAAAGTTTTAGTTCAAAAAAGTGGTTATTTTTCTAGATCAGGTTCTCCTAATAAAGAAGATTTAGACTTGATAAATACACATGCTAAGCTCGCTGTTAAATGTGCAATTGAATCAACTTCTGGTGTCGTTGGCATAGATGATATCAATAATAAGCTTAGTTGTATAAATTTCAATAGAATTAAGGGCGGCAAACCCTTTAATATTCATTCCGGGTGGTTTAAAAGTTTATTGAAAGAAATTCAAACAGTTTAATTATTTCAACATTTCATCTATTTTATTTATATCATCAGTTGGTAATTTACAAGAATAATTTTGGCAGACATAAACTAAAGGGTTACCATCTTTCTTGCTTTTATATAAATCTAAATAATTAAAGATTTTATTTGATGATTTTAATATAATTACTTTATTTGGTTGAATATGTTTTTGTAAATATTTTATAAATGATTGTGACTTGCTTTTATCACCTGCAATAATAATTTCATAAGAAGGTCCTTCTACAAAACTTATAGCTTGTAGTAACATTGTGCTTCCAGAACTATATCTATTTAATTTAGAAGAAAAAGTATCGAATATTTTTAAAGATATTTCTTCATAATCATACCTAGATAATATTCTGCTTAATCTAATAAAATTATATGCTGAAACGGAATTCCCTGATGGTATGGCACCATCATAAATTTCTTTACTATTTATAATCAATTTTTCTGTTAAATCAGAAGTAAAATTAAAACCACCATTATCTAAATCCCAAAAATGTTCAATTTGATAATCAGATAATTTAGCTGCTAATTCAATATATTTTTCATTAAATGTAGATTGATATAGCTCTATTAATCCCCATATAAAAAAAGCATAATCTTCAATCATACCATCAATTCCTGAATGATTATTTCTATACCTTTTTAATAATTTTTGATCATCAACAATTAAATTATCAATAATAAAATTTGCACTCTTTTCAGCAGCTTCTAAATATTTTGGACTATCCAATAAAATTGATGCTCTAGAAAGAGCTGATATCATTAAACCATTCCAATCAGTTAATATTTTATCATCTTTTAAAGGATGTACTCTAAGTTCTCTATGAGTAAATATTTTTTTTCTTACTACATTAAATTTTTCTTCATCTTTTGAATCTAAAAAATTTGATAAATGTGGAATATTTGTTCTCTCTCCTTCTACATAACAATTTCCATCGTTCTTTATATTTAAATTTGATGAAATGAAAAGATATTCGTCATCATCTAAAATCTCACGAAGTTCTTCACTACTCCAAATATAGAAAGTTCCTTCTTGGCCTTGACTATCAGCATCTTCAGCTGAATAAAAACCACCCTTACTATCACTCATAGTGCTCAATACATATTCACAAATTTCATGAACTGTTTTACTAAATATTTTATTATTAGTTATTTGATATACATCTAAATAAGCATGTATTAATAAAGCTTGATCATATAACATTTTCTCAAAATGAGGCACTAACCATTTTTTATCCGTAGAATATCTATGAAAACCATATCCAATTTGATCAAATATTCCTCCTTTTCTCATTTCTTTTAAAGACTTTACAACAATGTCTAAAGCTTCCTGATTTCCTGTCTTTAAATAGTATCTACATAAAAAACTATAATCATGGGGCTTTGGAAATTTATTTCTTGAATTTGTAAATCCACCATAAACATTATCAAATCTATTTTTAAAAGATCGAAAACTATCATCTAGAATAGTACTATTTAATTTAATATTATTAGTAACTGAAGTAGTCTGAGATTTATTAATATTTTCAACTATACTTTCTGCACTTGATAGCAAACTATCATTTTTACTTTCCCATAATTCTTTTATTTGAGGGATAATCTCAAGCATACCAGGACGATTATATCTAGGTTTCGATTTTTTTGGAAAATATGTCCCAGCAAAAAATGGTTTTTTATCAGGAGTCATTATAACTGTCATTGGCCAGCCACCTCTTCCTGTAAGTTTTTGTGTAACAGCCATATAGACATTATCAATATCTGGACGTTCTTCTCTATCTACTTTAATATTTATAAAAGCATCATTCATTAGAGTTGAAACTTCTTTATCTTCAAATGATTCATGTTCCATCACATGGCACCAATGACATGTGCTATATCCAATAGATAGAAAAACAGGCTTATTAAGTTGTTTTGCAAGCTCAAAGGCTTCATCACTCCATGGATACCAATCAACTGGATTAGCCGCATGCTGTAACAAATAAGGACTTTTTTCAAATATCAATCTATTCCAATGAGAACCACCATCCTTAGATAATGAAGAAATTACATTATCATCTGGAATAATAACTCTACCATTTAAATCATACTCATAATTATCACTTTTTGACATATCTTTACCAATAATTAAACTATATAATAAAATTAAATAAACATATTTATTCATCAATAATTTTACCTTCCTGATCCCAGCGAATTATATCAGAAATGATTTTATCTTCTTTATAAATTAACTGCGATTTAATTTTACCAGACTCATAATACCAAATCTCCTTACCATCTTTAAAATTATAATTATAATTAATTAGATGTTGAATATTACCACTTTGATAATAATCAATCCATTGACCATGCAATTGATTATTTACATAACTAGATTTATTTATTAAATTTCCATTTTCATCATAAGTCTTAGTAAAACCATCTAATTTACTATCTTTATAAACAACATCATATTTAATAGAACCATTATCATGATAAGTTATTTCATGATTTTTAGTACTACACGATATAAAAATAAGAAATGAATATAAATATAATATTTTAGACATTGTATTAAAAATGTGGCGACGCAGGGACTCGAACCCCGGACACCCGGATTATGATTCCGGTGCTCTAACCAGCTGAGCTACATCGCCATATATTATTTAAGATTTTTTTTCAATTAAATCATATATTAATCTTACAGCTACACCTGTTGCACCTACTTTTGGCATATAAGCTGGTTCTTTAGGACCCCATGCTGTTGCAGCAATATCGAAATGAACCCAAGGAGTACTTCCAACAAATTCTTTAAGAAATGCACCTGCATAAATAGTTCCAGCTAATCTAGGTCTACCTAAATTTCTTAAATCTGCTACTGAAGATTTTATATCTTTAGAATATTCATCCCACAATGGTAATTCCCAAACTTTTTCACCTGAAGATGCACTGCATTTTTTAACTTCATTAATTAATTTTTCATCATTACCCATAATAGCACTAGCTCTATCACCTAATGCTACTAAAACTGCCCCAGTAAGTGTAGCAAAATCAATCATTTCACTAGGTTTATATTCTTTTTCAATATAAGATAATACATCAGCTAATACTAATCTTCCTTCGGCATCTGTATTTAATATTTCAATAGTCTTACCATTATAAGCCTTAACAATATCTCCTGGTCTTGATGCATCTGAACCTGGCATATTTTCAGTAGCACCAACAGCAAAAACAATATTTAATTTAGGTTGTAAAGCAGCGACAGCTTTCATTAAACCAAAAACAGTTCCTCCACCACACATATCAAATTTCATTTCATGCATCGCTGGAGGTGGCTTTAATGAAATACCACCAGTATCAAATGTTACTCCTTTTCCTATAAGACCAAAAGGTTTTTGTCCTTTTTTACCACCTGAATACTCAACAATTATAAACTTAGCTGGTTCTTTAGCACCTCTTGCAACGCTATAGAAAGATCCTAACCCTAATTTCTGAAATTCTTTAACATCAATAATTTTAACTTTGAAATTTTTAGTTTTAGAAATTTCCTTAGCTTCACTTGCTAAATAAGTTGGGGTCAATATATTTGCAGGATGATTACCTAAGTCTCTAGCATAATTAACTGATTCACCAATTACAAGGCCTTTATTTAAACTATTTAAATTTGCATTACCAATAAATATTACTTTTTTAAGTGATAAATTATTCTTTTTAGATTTATAATCTAAAAATTTATATTGTCCTAATAATAAACCTTCAGAAAATGCTTGTGCATTATAAGCTTTATCTAATCCAAATGAACTAGAATCAATACAAACAGAAGAAATTTTATTTAATTCTATATTTCTAACAATATTTGCAGCTAATGCTCTTAATTTATCAGAATCAAATTTATTCTTCTGACCTAAACCATATATTGAAAGCTTACTTATTTTTCCATCTGAAAACAATTCAATTTTTTTACCTAAATCACCTTTAAAGGAGTCTGTTTTTATAGCAACTTCAAGTGTCTTCCCAAATATATTATCTAATGATTTAATCACTTTTTCATTTTTAAAAACAGAAGAAATAAATAAGTTTGTATTTATCTTATCAATCGCTATTTTTTTTACTTCGACTAATATTTTTTTATTCATAATAAATAAGCTCCAGAATTATATTATATAAATTTAATAATTTTAAGTGATGAATTTATTTATTATTATTATTATTAAACAACTAATAAAAGGAGTATTATAACAATATGTATAATCAAGGGATGTTACCAAAAGATACTTTCAAAAATAAAGTAGTATTAATCACTGGTGGAGGAACTGGGCTTGGACGTTCTATAGGAGAATATTTAGTAAAGCTTGGAGCCAAAATTATTATAACAAGTAGAAAACAAGAAGTAATTGATAAAACTGCAGAGGAATTTAATAAAATTTCTAAAAATAGTACCTTAGCAATTGCTGGAGATGTTAGAAATCATGATGATGTAGAAAATGTTATAGAAAAAGGTTTTAAACATTTTAAATCAATTGATTGTTTGGTGAATAATGCTGCAGGGAATTTTATAAGTCCAACTGAGAGATTATCTCCAAAAGCTTTTGATGTTATTATAGATATTGTTTTAAAAGGTTCAACATATTATACACTTCTTCTAGGGAAAAAATGGATAAAACACAAAATTCCAGGAACTATATTAAATATAACGACTACTTATGCTTTTACAGGGTCAGGATATGTTATTCCTTCAGCATGTGCAAAAGGCGGAGTTTCGTCAATGACAAGATCAATAGCAGCTGAATGGGCAAAATATAAAATAAGATGTAATGCAATAGCCCCCGGACCATTTCCTACAAAAGGCGCTTGGGATAGACTAGTTCCACCCGGATTTTCTAAATTCCTAAATATGACAAAAAGGATTCCTTTAAAAAGAATGGGTGAACATCAAGAATTATCTAATTTAGCAGGATATTTATTGTCTGATTATTCTTCTTATATGACAGGAGAAATAGTAACTCTTGATGGTGGTGAATGGACATATAATGCAGGACAATTCTCATTTCTTGATAAAGTACCAAAAGCAATGTGGTCACTAATTGAGAAAACAATAAGAAAAAAAAATAAAAAATAATGATAGTATATAGAACATTTAGGTTTCATGCAGCGAGACATCTTCCAAAATTATCTGATAATCATATATGCAAACAAACACATGGGCATACTTTTAATTTAACTGTATATATTGATGGAGAGATTAATGATAATGATGGTTTCATAATTGATTTCTATGATATAGATAAAATTGTAAAAAAATCAATTCTTAGTATAATCGATCATAAATTATTAAATGATATAGATAATTTAACTAATCCAACAAGTGAATATCTTTGCAAATGGATATGGGAAAAACTTGAAAATCAATTATCAGGATTGGTTAAAATAAAATTATCTGAAGACCATGGAACAGGAATTATATACAAAGGTGAATAAGGTCGCAGCATTATGCCTAAGTGGAGGTATGGATTCTACATCATTACTTCTAAAATTATTAAAAAAAAATTATAAAATCTTTGCTATTTCATATGATTATGGACAAAAACATAAGATTGAAATTCAAAAAGCAAAAAAAAATATTCAATATTTACAATCTAAAAAATGTGATATAAATCATAAAATCATTGATATATCAGATTGTGTTACCTTACTTTCATCATCCATAACAAATGATAACATAGAAGTTCCTGAAGGATATTATGAAGAAGACAATATGAAATCAACATTTGTTCCAAATAGAAATGCAATTTTTTCATCTATTCTATATGGTTACGCAATCACTTTATCAAAAAAAATTAAAACAAAAATTTTAATTTCACTAGGAGTTCACTCTGGAGATCATGCTATTTATCCTGACTGCAGAGAAGGTTTTTATAAAAAACTATTCAAAGCATTTAGTGAAGGCAATTGGGATAGTGATAAAGTAGAATTATTACTCCCCTATTTAAAATTAGATAAATCTCAAATTTTATTAGATGCTCAGAAATCATGTCAAAAATTAGATATTAGTTTTAATACTATTTTTAAAAATACTATCACTAGCTATAGTCCTAATGAAGATGGAATTTCTTCAGGTAAATCAGGATCAGATATAGAAAGAATACTTGCTTTTAATAAACTTGGCTTAAAAGATCCAATAGATTATATAGAATCATGGGATATAGTGTTAAAAAATGCAATTAAAATTGAGGAAAATTTTAAGAAAATTAATTAATTTTTGAAAATTTAATATTATAATTCCTTTTAATTATTTCATTATAAAAGTCATTTCCTGATAATGCTTTTTCTATAGGATAAGCACCTGATTTAATTGTACCATCCATTATTTTTTGCATCACAATTGAAGCATGCCATCCTGTCCATTTCTCCATTGCCATAAACTGAGTATTATCATCATACTTTTCAACAACTTCATATCTAATACCATTTTTTATATTATTTTTAAAACCATAACCATCAACTCTCATTAAACAGATATCCAATCTATCGTGATAACCAAGTTTAGGTTCTAATAATGAATGATAAAATTCTCTAGGAGAAAAATTTGAATTTTTAAAAGTAATTTTTTCTTCACTAAACAATCCTAACTCTCTATATGACTTCATTTGATCCCAATGTCCTTTATATCTCAATGTTTTATTTTCTAATCTTTTTAATTTACCTTCAAATGTCCAAGGCATTGTAGATAGCCCCCCAGAAGTAACTGCTGCTTCTAAAATACCGATATCATCAAATTCTAATTCTTCAATATCATCAAAGCACTTAACTTCTTCAACTTTCCCATCTCTAATAAAAGATGCATTACCATCATATTCATTAGTTAAACCTTGAATATTAAAAAATAGTGAATAATTCCAAGGTGGCTTAGGATTTTGAGGCAATCCACCATCCCATATTAGAATTTCTTCAGGATTGTCAAATTGTTCCATAGCAAGTAATGCCATAGTAATATTCATACCAGGTCCCATTCCACAATCAGGAACAATCGAAATATTTTTTTCTTTAGCTAAATCATGATAAGATAATTGTTTAATAACATTTTTTGTATGTCCACCTAAATCAACCATCGATATATTTGCTTCAATTGCAACCTTTGTTAACATAGGGTTGAAAGGATATGGAACAGCGCTTAGCATTATATCATAATCTTTCAAGATACGTACTAATTTAACTGTATTATTTAAATCAATTTTTTGCAAAATAATTTCCGTACGATCAGACTTAACATATTGAATTTTACTTAAACATTCTTTTAATGAATTTTCAACTGAATCTAATAAAATCATTTTTTTAGGTTTAGCATATAATAGAAGATCATATGCCGCTGCAGCGCCCTGCTTCCCTGTTCCTAAAATGCAAATATTATTCATTATATTAATTTCTTTAATTATTTATTATTTATTAACAATTTATACTAAATTATACTACTTAAATTAAAGGTATTTCATATGAAAAGAACATCAATAATTTTATTCTTCTTATTTTCTCTTTTAATCTCTCAAAATCAAAACACTTATATTTGGAGTGGATCATCAGTAAGTACAGCAGATAATTTAGATGCTTTAAATTTAAATCCAGCGGGGTTAGGTTTTAATAGAGGAGAACAAAAAGCTCTTATTTTTAAAGGACTAGAAGAAGATAACTATTATATTGGATTAATGGGTAGATATAGTTCTGGATTTGCATATGAATTATACTATGATAATTCTTCTTATAATTATTCTATTGGATATGGAGGTGAAATATCAAATAACCTTTATAGTGGATTTAAATTAAATAAAAAAAGAGATTATTCATTAGGGATGCTTTATAGACCTTTTGATTTTTTATCTTTAGGTTTAACAGTATATGATAATCATAGCAATGAAGATTATAAATATAAACGATATGGACTTGCTATTAAACCATTTGAAATAAAAAAAATATTTAATAAATCAAATTCTTATTTACAAAATTCTAATCTTACTTTAGGATATGATAAAACTAATAGTATTATTGATGATACTTTTCAAGAACAATACTTTATAAATCTTTCAATTACACCTGGTATAGATTTATCATATTTCACTCATGAGGATAACTATGGTCTAAATTTATCTATAAATATTGGGAAAAAGGGTGCTCAAATTAATACTTACCCTTCTAATTCATTTTATGGCTTAAATAGCACTTCAACATCAATTGTATTATATGATTATTCTCAAACATCAAAAACAAATATAAATTTTTCTGATAATAAAAAACTAAACTATGTATCAATGGATTTAGATGGATATTTTATTGAAGAAGAACCAACTCTCTCTCCATTTGACTTTGTTTTGGAAATAAACATTCCTTTTACTGATAATAAAAATACAGTTGGAACTCAGTTGAAAAAATGGATAGATAATATACATAAAATAACTAATGATGATTCAATCGAAGGTTTAGTTATTAATCTAGGTAAAGTAAAAGCTGGGTTTGGAAAAAGAAAAGAAATGTTTAATGCTTTACTAGATTTAAAACAAAGTGGCAAAAAAATCATTGTTTATTCGCAAAATGATATTTCTGGAGCTGATTACTACTTAATTTCAATGGCAGATGAAATATATACTCATAATATGAGTAGCTTAGATTTGAAAGGATTTAACCTAGAAGTAACCTATTTAAAACAACTCCTAGATACGCTATCTATAGTTGCCGAAGTAGTGAAAACAAGTGATTTTAAAACAGCCGGAGAAAATCTTACTAGAGAAACAATGTCAAACGCATTTAAAGAAAATTCTGGTAAACTGTTAGATGATGTTTATGAAACTTATGTTAATGATATTTCTAATGCCAAAGATTGGACTGAAGAAAACACAAGAATGATGATTAATTCTGGTCCATATATGATTATAACAAATGCAATAGAAAAAAATCTAATAACTGGGACAATGTATCCAGATGAATTTGATAAATACATTAATAATTTAAATCAAAACAAAACTAATATTACAAAATGGGAAGAATATATCAATTATGAAAATTATTCTTATGATTGGAAAAAAGATCACAAACCTACTATTGCTATCATTTATGCTGTTGGTGGCATAATTAGTGGAGAAAGCAATCCAGGCCCAGTTGGTTCAACATTAATGGGTGATATTACAATTAAAAAAGCTATAAAAGAAGCAAGAGAAAATGATGACATAGATGCAATTGTTCTAAGAATTGATAGTGGCGGTGGTTCTGCTCTAGCATCTGATATGATTTGGAGAGAAATTTATAAAACTACAACTGAAGACAAAAAAAATAAAAAGCCATTTATTGTCTCAATGTCTGACGTTGCAGCATCAGGTGGATATTACATAGCATGTGAAGCTGATAAAATTGTTGCAAATGAAACGTCAGTTACCGGTTCAATAGGTGTTGTCTACTTAAGAATTAATTTTTCTCAACTTTTAAATAGAATTGGAATCAATACAGAAAGCATTAAACGTGGTGAAAATGCAGATTTTGCAACAAATTCTCGTTTATTTAGTGATAAAGAAGAAGATATTGTTATTGAAAGCATACTCGATATTTACAATACTTTTAAACAAAAAGTAATCGATGGAAGAGCAAATCTTAATGATATTAATGAATTAGATGAAATTGCACTTGGTAGAGTATGGTCTGGAAAAGAGGCAAAAGAAAACGGATTAATTGATGAAATTGGCGGTCTACATGATGCAATTAATATAACCAAAGAAAGTATTGGAATAACAAGTGATAGTGAAGTAGAGATTATTGAATATCCGAAAGTAAAAGAATTTAATCTATTTGATTTTTTTATAAGTGAGGATGAAAAATCTGAAATTACAGAAATAAATTTAGATAATTTATTTCCTGAAGAAATATCAAATAAACTAAAAGCTCTAGATATTGTACCAATTATAATGAATGATGAGATACAACTATTAGTTCCTTATAACATTCAAATTAATTAAATAAGCTTATTGATTTTATTTTAATATATATATATTCTACTATGAAGAAATTATCTTTAATATTAATGTTACTTCAGTTAAGTATCTTTTCACAAGATAGAACTACTATTTATAATACTGGTTCTCCTCCAGTTATAGATGAAGGTCATGGAATATCTATTAATCAATCAATGGCAACTCGATTTACTGTATCAAACAATTATGTATTAGAGGCAATTGTTTTTTATATATCTTTACAGTCACAACAAGGAAATTTACTTGTATCGATAAGAGAAGACAACAATGGGCTTCCTGGAGAATTAGTTTCAGAATTATCTCAATGGAATCATACTCTTGATCCATTTAATTTATCTGGATATAATTTAATCGTTACAACAGATTTATGTATATATTTAGATTCAGATAGTCCTTATTGGTTAAGAATTGATGCTGCAGATGCTAACACCCAAGCACTTTGGTCTTATTCTTCAGGTACATTATATACATATTCACAAAATGTTAATCAAACAGAATGGGTAAATAATATTGGTCAAACAGGTGCAAGTGGTATTTGGGCAGAGCAAATATATGATAATTCTTATCAACAAGGTGATGTCAATTTTGATTTCTTGGTTAATGTTACTGATATTATTGCTATTATTTCTCATATTATTGAAAATAGCTTATTAGATAACGAACAATTAGACTATGCTGATTTAAATTCTGATGGAAATATTAATGTTTCTGATATTGTTCAATTAGTTAATAATATTATTCAAGTTCAAGATCAAAACCCTGATTTCTCACTAATAGATATTAATCCATCTTCTAGCTATTACAATACAGATATTGGACCATCATATTTTAATGGGCAGGTATCATGTTATTACTTTGGGAAACAAGGTTGAACAACATGTAAGGCCCGGTTCGGTGTCATAAATGATTTATATCATGATCTTCTTAATGAAGGAGTTACAGATGTTATAATGATGGGTATTAATGGCTATCAATACATTAATGATTCTGTATCATGTATGATATGTGATAGTGAGTGCTCTTCTTCAACTTGTGTAACAGGGCCTAGGATTCTTCCATGGACACAAGATTATGATGATGGGTTAAATTGTAATGATGAAAATAATAATTTATGTACTGCAGGTGATAATAATGGCGATGTATGGGATTTATGGGATGTGTCACTAAGAGACTTTATTATTTTAGATAGATACGGGGTTGAATTTGCAAGAATTAATTTAACCTACAATAACCCTGATCCAACAGAGCTTGGAGAATGTTCCGGTAATTATCAAAAAATAAAAGATTTAATACTAGCTGCTAGAAGTAGATAAACATTGTCTTTTATCTTACATAAATAATAGATTATATCACTAAATTTTTAATAAAACAGTTAATTTAAGGAGTATCATACATGTTAGTTACTAAATCAGCACCAGATTTTAAAGCGCAAGCTGTAATGCCTGACAATAGCTTTAAAGAAGTTAGTTTATCTGACTATAAAGGAAAGAAAGTTGTTTTATTTTTCTATCCTTTAGATTTTACATTTGTTTGACCAAGTGAATTAATCGCTTTTGACAAACGTCTTTCAGACTTTGAAAAGCGAAACACTCAAGTTCTTGGGTGCTCAATTGATTCACATTTTTCACATTTAAGATGGAAAGAAATGCCAGTTAACAAAGGTGGAATTGGAAATGTTCAATATCCTCTTTTAGCTGATATTGATAAGTCTATTGCAAGAAAATATGATGTTCTTTTAGGTACAACACCTGCTACAGTAATGACAGATGATAATGAAGAAGAAACTTCTGTTGGTGGTGGAGTTGCTCTTAGAGGATCTTTTCTTATTGATGAAAGCGGTAATGTTAGACATGAAATAAAAAATGATTTACCACTTGGAAGAAATATGGATGAAATGTTAAGATTAATTGATGCTTTAGATCATCACAATAATCATGGTGAAGTATGTCCAGCTGGTTGGGCACAAGGCAAAACTGGCATGAAACCTAGTGATGATGGAATGAGAGATTTCTTGGCAAATAGTACGGATGAACTCTAAATAACTTAAAGGGGGGAAAATGGATTTTCTAAATATGTTAAATCCTGTAGCTAAATGGCTACACATTATTGCAGGTGTTATGTGGATTGGTATATTATACTTTTTTAATTTTATCAATGGTCATGTTGTCGCTAGTATGGATGGTGATACAAAAAAGAAAGTCGTTCCAGAACTAATGCCTAGAGCACTATACTGGTTTAGATGGGGTGCTGCCTGGACATGGATTACAGGAATAATATTACTATATATTATATTCTGGAATGGTAGTTTAGGAATGGGTGAATCTGAAGGAATGATGTCTACAGAAGTAACTATGTGGACACATATAATGATTCTAGTAACATTTTTAGCCGTATTTGTTTATGATTTTTTATACAAATCAGCTTTAGCTAAAAATACTCGCTTAGTAACAATTATAAGTTTTTTACTAATTGCAGGAGTAGAATATGCAATGATATGTTGCGGAAACTATAGTTACAGAGCAGTTAATATTCATATTGGTGCTATGTTTGGTACAATAATGGCATTTAATGTTTGGTTTAGAATATGGCCTGCTCAACAAAAGATTATAACTGCAATTAAAAATGGTGATGCTCCAGATGGTAACTTAGTTGCATTAGCAGGATTAAGATCTAAACATAATACGTATATGTCTCTACCATTATTATGGACTATGATTAATCAACATACTGTTGTATTTAATGGTAAATTATTTGATTGTAGTGGATTAGTATTACTTATTATAATTGCTCTTGGTTGGCATATAGTATTTCAACTTTATAAAAAATCTGGTAAAGTTTCAGGTTTTTAAAAAGTATACAAATAATTAAATTTTTACGGAGAGGTGGACAACGGCTGTCAAACGGTCTTGAAAACCG
>TARA_B110000263_G_scaffold181459_1_pt1 | contig 14452 bp, 13 predicted proteins | sample TARA_B110000263 | Tara Oceans TARA_B110000263 (sample SAMEA4397730) | marine metagenome | biome: Polar Biome; feature: [MES] marine water layer (ENVO:01000295) within the mesopelagic zone...; material: water (ENVO:00002006), including particulate matter (ENVO:01000060) such...
TCTCCTAGAAAACATGACTCACAAGTTGAACAAATTCATTATGATATTGGAGCTAGTGCTCAATTAGTTCTTGAAGAAATCTTATTAAAAATGATAAATCATGTTTATACTAAAACAAAAATGAAAAATCTTTGTTTTGGTGGTGGTGTAGCACTTAATGGAGTTGCTAATTATAGAATTTTAAAAGAAGGGCCATTTGAGAATCTACATATTCCTCCATCACCTGGTGACGCAGGAAGTGCTATTGGATGTGCACAATACTTGTATTATTGTTTTCATCAAAATAAAAAAATTGAACAAACAACATCTGAAAGAGTAAAAAATAACATCTATGTTGGACCTGAATATTCAAATAACACAATTAAATTATTTTTGGATAAAAATAATATTCAATATGATTATTTAAAAAAAGATGAATTGATAGAAAAAACAGCTAAATTAATTTCTGAGGGAAATATTGTTGGCTGGTATCAAGGAAAAATGGAATGGGGACCACGTGCACTTGGTAATCGAAGTATACTAGCTGATCCTCGTAAAAATGAAATGAAAGATATACTTAACAGAAAAATTAAACATAGAGAATCATTTCGTCCATTTGCACCAAGTATTTTAGAAGAATATGTTTCCGAATACTTTGAACTTGATATTAGTAGTCCATACATGTTACTTGTTGCAAAAATAAAAAAACCAGACATAATTCCTGCTGTTACACATGTTGATGGAACTGGTAGATTACAGTCAGTTTCAAAAGATGTAAACCCCTTGTATTATGATTTAATCAATGAATTTTACAAAATAACTGATGTTCCATTAATAATTAATACATCCATGAATGTTATGGGTGAACCTATTGTTAACACTCCTGAACATGCTTTTAATATGATTGTCAAAACTGATATGGATTACATCGTTCTTGGTAATTTCGTAATATCTAAAAACCAAAATGGACAAGAAAAATCTGAGTAAAAATGTCCGTCCAAGTATCTTATAAAAAACAGACTGCAATGGGCATATTTGGAATAGTTATTTTGTTATTGGTAATTGAACTTGTTGCCAATGTTTGGTGGATATCTCAGATTAATTGTGAATTTGAAGATAGTGAAATATTTCGTGATATGAGTGAAGATAAAAAAAATCAACTTTGTATGGATTTATATCAAATACGCACTTCTGGTGATGAAATAATTCCAAACCAAAGTTCCAATACTATAAACATCAATAGTGAAGGATTTCGAGGACCTGAATTTTCTCTAATAAAAGAATCTGGTCATTTTAGAATTATGATGCTTGGCGGTTCAACAATGTTTGGTACTGGTGCAACATATGATGATACAACGATACCTGGATATTTACAAAGTTTTTTTGATGAAAGTCAATTAGATAGTGAAATAGAAATAATTAATGCTGGTATTCAAGGTGCAGATTCTAACACAGAACTAAAATTAATAGAAAATAAATTATTACAATTTTCTCCTGATATGATAATAATTTATGATGGATGGAATGATTTACGCTCAAATCATATGCCTGAAAAACTCTTGAAAAATTGGAATAATATTTGTGAACTTGGTAAAAAATATGATTTTGATACTATAATTTCATTACAACCTTTAGCTGGTTTTGGCAGTAAATCTTTAACCAAACAAGAACTTGAATTTTCTAAAACTGGATTAGATTATAATGATAAATTATTACTTAATTTATTACCAATTTACGATGAATATCAAGAAAATCTTTCAAAACTTAAAGATTGCTCCTTAACTATTAATTTAAGAAATGCTTTTGATAACAAATCTGAAACGCTTTATTGGGATCAAGGTCATGTTTCGGATACTGGAAACAAAATTATTGCTAACTCATTCTACACAAATATTTCTGATACAGTTTCTAAAAAATTTGAATCTAACAAAAATCACTCTCCAATAAAATTTGATTTAAAAAATGATACCTCATCTGAAAATATGAATTTTCTTCGTAATATTCTTTCAAATTATAAAACTCCTATAATGACTTCAGAATTATTTTCATTCAAAACTTATGATGAAATATCTGTGGAATCTATTCCTCAAGAAATTTCTCTGATAGAAACTAATTCTGTATTTTATGATGAAAGAGAAATTAGTATTTTCATTGAATTATCACCTTATGAATTTCTTAAATCTGAAAATAAAACTATTAAAATATTCACATATGACAATACAAATCAAGTAGAACTCAAGAACGTTACTTACTTTTTATCGATATTTAATAATGATGAAAATTTACTTAGAGAGTATTTTTATGTTGAAGATAAACTCTTAATTTTTAAAATAAATTCTATAAATTCTGAATTACTAAACATCACAGGCGATAAACAATATGATCATAATGCATATGTTATGAAAAATGAACCATTAGAAATCAACGGTCCAATTTTTCTTTCTTCAGGAGATTATGAATTTAAATTTGATCTGAGAACCATAGATGAATCTTCAAACTGGATTTTTAATTTAGATGAATTTGAAACTACAATTAGTATGAAAGATTAGATTAATTTATTTACTGAATACTTGGTCAAAAACTGTTAAAGATGAGAATTTTTGTAACTGGAATGACTGGTTTTCTTGGTCATCAATTAGGCATAAAATTACTTGAAAAAGGCCATAAAGTTGGAACTTTAGCAAGAAATGTTGCAACTTCTGATCGTCCAATTGCATCTAACACCGAATCTATGATTAGAGGTGAAACAGTTAGTGGAATATCATATTATTATGGTGACTTGACTGATTATCTAAATTTGTATGATACCTTGAGTAATTTTAAACCTGATGTAATTATTCATCTAGCTGCACAAACATCTGTTGCATATAGCTTTACTCATACGACTGAAGTATTCAATGTAAATTTTCTTGGTGCAGTTAATGTTGCTGAAGCAGCACGACGTGCAGTTCCAAATCTCAAACGTTTCATTTTTTCAGGTTCTGTTGAAGAATATGGAATACAGAAAAAATTCCCAACTAAAGAAACTGCTGAATTACATGCTGCAAGCCCATATGCTGTTGCAAAAATTGCTACAGAAAAACATTTGAAATATCTTTACAAAGCATACAAATTCCCTTCTATTGTTTTTAGAAATTCCAATTCATATGGTCGAAAATTTAATCATCAATTTGTCATTGAAAGTATTATTTATCAAATGTTTCATGGAAAATCTTCTATAAAATTAGGTGATCCTACTCCATACCGTGATTTTGTTTTTGAACCAGATTTACTTTCCGCATATGTTTTAGCAGCAGAAAGCAATAAGAAAAATCTTTTAGGCGAATCTATCAACATTGGAACTGGTCACTCTTTAACCATTAAACAATTAGCTGAAAAAATTAGAAAAATTACCGGTTATAAGGGAAAAATAAAATGGAATAGTTTTCCAAAACGTGCTCTAGAAATTCCAAAAATTGAAGTTGATAACTCTAAAGCAAAAAAATTGTTAAAATGGAAACCAAAATACTCATTAGATGAAGGTTTAGAGATAACTGCATCATATTATGATCCAAAATTAAAGTAAAATAATGAAATCATTACTTGTAATTCCTACTTTAAATGAAATTGATGGAATGAAACAAGTTATTTCAAAAATTAATCATGATTGGGTTGATAAAATTATCATAGTTGATGGTGGCTCAACTGATGGAACTATCGAAGAAGCAAAAAAACAAAATATTGAAGTATTGATGCAAAAAACTAAAGGATCTCATGGTGCAGCAATTTTAGATGCTTTTAATTCAACTGATGCTGATTATCTTCTAATGTTTGGGGCAGATGGAAACAATGAACCTGAAGAAATCCCAAAAATGTTATCTAAAATTAAAGAAGGATATGATCAAGTAATTAATTCAAGATTTAGTAAAACTTCTAAAAATGACGATGCTGGATTAATTGACGGATTTGGTAATCGAATGTTTACATTCTTTGCAAATCTTTTTTTCGGTGGAAATTTACCTGATACGTTATCCTCTAGTCGTGCAATTACTAGAAAAGCATGGGATGAGATAAAAATGGATGAGCTTGGTCTAAGTAATGTTTACCAAATAAGTATTCGAGGAATGATAAAAAAACAAAAAATTTTTTCATTAGCTGCAAATGAACCTGCTAGAATTGGTGGAGAACGTAAAATGCATAGAATTCCAACTGGCATACAATTGAGTTTAAGACTCTTAAAAGAGCTTTCTTGGAAAGGGTAAAAATGAAAAAATTTTCATACAATGAAAATCATCCTGGATTGCTAAAAAATGCATTACCTGTAAAAAATCAAGAAGTTATGTCATTTATAAAAAAAATAGATACTAACAATTTCTTTTTCAAATCAACATTAGATTTAAAAATAAAGGATAAATTTTTGAATGAATATTTTAAATGGATCCAAACATCAAAATTAAATAAAATCACTGGGTTGTCAAAATTTAATAAATTATCTTATGTTCATGGTACTTCTCAATCATTTGATTTTTTCACAGCTGAATATCCCACACGACGTTTTAGATGTTTTAAAGGAGACTTTTTTTATCATATTCTTAGTTGGAGAAATAATTATAAATTTTTATTTTTAGATAATGCAAAAATCCAAAAAAATGATGCAGTGATAATTTCTGTGCCATTTTCTGATAATGGGTACATACATCCTAAAACAATCGATGTCCTAAAACAATGTGATGCATTAGGTGTACCTGTTATGTTAGATTTTGCATATTATAATTTAGTACGTGATCTAAACTTCTCTCTCAATCATTCATCAATCAAAGCTGTGACATTCAGTTTAAGTAAAGGATTTTTTCCATTAGATCGATTTAGAATTGGAATTAGATGCAAAAAAGAATTTAGTGATGACCCAGTTGATTTTTTTAATTCATTAGACATGGTAAATAAACCTGGAGTCGCAATAGGATATAAAATTATTAAAAAATTTTCACCTGATTACAATCAAAATAAATTTAGAAAAAAACAATTAGAAACATGTTCGTTATTTGGTTTGGAACCATCTAATTGCGTTACATTTGGATTAGGTGATAAGAGATATTCAAAATTCAATCGTGGTTCACTCTGGAATAGAGTGTGCTTATCTAATTTTTTACCTTGATCCCAAAGGATTATTAGCTAATTCTCTTTTCAAATTATATTGTCAAAAGATTCTTATAAACAAACCACTGATACATTTGAAAATTTTAAAGAACGTGCAAATTCATCTTGGCATTTTGATCCTTCCATTAATTCAAAAGATTTTGAATACCTTGGTAAATTAAAAACAAATTTTGAGCCTATATTAGAATTAATGAATGATGATAAAAATTTTAAATTAATAAAAATTGTTGATGAAAATGTAGATCATCCAGACTTAACTAAACGTATAAATGAATTTAAAAAATGGGGATACACTGAACATAATACTAAATCGCTCCAAATGAAAGATGAAGATTTTCCAGAAATTTTTAAACCATTTAAAGAATTTTCAAAATTAGAAAATTGTACAGTTGTAGCATTGAAACAATATCCGGGACAATGTTTGCCATGGCATACAGATACATTGGTTGGTATTAGAAAAAAATTCAATATTCCAGAAGATGTTAATGTAATTCGATACTCATTAGTTTTAGAAGATTGGAAATGGGGGCATTATTATCTCGCAGGTAATTCAATTTTTCACCAGTGGAAACAAGGTGATATAATCCAAATGCCACCAAACATGTATCATACAACATGTAATTCTGGAATTGCACCTAAGTTGTCTATGACAATTACTGGTGTACCTACAGACGAATCAAGTAAATTAATGCAAAAACATGATTTTGTTTATTGATAAATTAAAAATAATATTTTTAAAAATAGATATGTGACTATTATTCAATTATCTGATTAATTTTTAAAATTATCATATTGATTAAAATCTATAAAATATATTTTAACATGATATCTAAAATTGTTTTCATGTGAATCATAAATTTTTTCTAAAAATGGGAATTCATCTTCATTTTTGTAAATTGATTTAAGAAAATCCACTCTATTTTCTTTTTCATCAACCATCATGTGTGTTATGCCATTCTTTTTTGCTGCTAACATGAAATCTTCTAATGTATCATAATTATCCGCAAATATTCTTTTGATATCTCGTGAAATATGATTTGGATTGCTTTGATCTGTTTTTGGTATATTTGGCCATATTATTTCAAATTCAGCAGATTTGAAATATCTACTTTCAGGTTGAAGAAAATTTATTCCATTTGCTTTACTTGCTGCAATTTTTATTATCTCATATATTTCTCTTTCATGTTGATAGTTATTTTTTTGAATTTCCATTATAAAAAATGAGCATAATAGAATCAAAATAAAAAAACAAACCAAAAATAATCTATCATGATTAAATTTTTCTTTCACTATCTGAAGAATTGGTATTGCTAATAGACATAATGCTGGTAGTATAATAAAAATAAACCTCGGATCTTGAATATTCCTACCATATGCGTATAATGCAGGTAATAACATAACTATTGAAATTAAGATTATTGTTGATATTTTATAATTATTTTTTTGAAAATTATATTTTTTTAAAATTGTTATAAAACTTATTGGTACTAAAAATAAAAAATATGGAATTAACAATAAGCCAAAATTTTTACCTAAACCCAAAAACCCATTCTCTAAAAAAACTGGAATATTGTTTTCACCTTTTATAATCCATTTTTCATCATCTTCTGTACCTTGAACAAGATCATCACTGACATACATGATTCCTGCTCCATAATGACTCACGAATCCATCTTCTCCTGTTGTATCAATTCGTAAATAAGCCACTGGTATTACAATTGAAAGAAAAATCAATGTTACAATAAAATACTGAAGTATACTTTTTTTCTTAATTTTAAATCTTATAAAAAATATTATTGAAAATGGAATAAATAATAATAATCCTTCATATCTGATAATTGCTACTGTAGCAATTAATGCAAATGAAATAAAAATATTATATTTCTGCTTTGATAAAAATAGGAAAATTGCTAAAATACTTAAAAATAAAAATAATGGTTCTGTTATTCCTAATAATGAATTATTAATTATTAATGGATGAAAAATAAATAATGTTGCAGCTAAAATTGAAAATAAATTATTAAAAAATCTTTTAGCTAAAAAGTACATTGGAACAATAGTCATAGTAGAAATTGATAGACTCAGAATTCTTTGAATGTGAGTATAATCCATAAAATTTCCATCACTGTTAACAGAATAAAAAATTGAAACTAATACTGGCCATCCATTATTTGCTATTGGCCAATCAATAGGAAGATGCCCATTTTGAAAAATAAATAGTGAATATGCAAAATAATCTAATGCATCATGAGTAAAAGGAATATTTGTTGGAAAATAGTAAAATCTGATAAAAAATCCAATAATACCTGCAGAAATTAGAAATAATATTTCTAATTTATTTAGTCTATCATTGATTTTTACGTGATAATTTTCTTTAGATTGATTAGATATATTTCCATTTTCCATTTTCTACTTAAAAAATAATTTGTTAGTATTAATGAATTAAGTACAATGAATACCAAACTTGCTAACACATCATACGTAAAATTTAGATATGATTTTTTTCAAGTATATAACATTAAGACTATGGAGATTTGTTAAAATTTCATGGATAAAAAGAATAAACTAAAAGAATTATCCTCAATAGGTTTTTCTGACATAATTGGTACTGGTGTTACTGCAATCTTTTGGTTTTTTATTGCATCTCTTATGGAGCCTGAAAAATATGGTGAATTATTTTTTTATATTGGTATTGCAACTATAGTTTCATCAATTGTTCTTTTTGCTGGTCAAAATACTATCACTGTGTATATAGCTAAAAAAATAAAAATTCAATCTACATTATACTTTATTTCTTTAATAGCAGCATTTGCTGGTTCATTAGTTTTAATTTTTTGGTTTTATCGCTTAGATGTTGGATTACTTGTTCTTGGATATGTTGTAAATACATTAGCAATTGGTGAAATACTTGGAAAAAAACTTTTTACATTATATTCAAAATATGTGCTATTACAAAAATTTTCATTCGTATTAATTGGAATTTTCTCATTTTATTTTTTTGGTCCAGAAGGAATACTTTATGCAATTGCACTTTCATATTCTGTTTACATAATTACTATTTTCAGAGGATTAAAAACAGATACTCTAAATTTTACATTAATTAAAGAACATATTGGATTTATCACAAATAATTATTTCTTTAATATTATTCAAATTGTAAGAAGTCAAATTGATAAATTAATTATTCCTTCTATACTTAGTTTCACAATTTTAGGTAATTATGCACTTGCGTTACAAATAATGGCTGTATTACAACTCTTCCCTAACATAATTTTCAAATACATATTACCATATGATGCATCGGGGCAATCAAATAAAAAAATAAAATTATTTACAATTATGATATCAATTGTAATTAGTATTTCTGGAATAATATTTGCACCAATAGTTGTACCTGTATTTCTTCCTGATTATATTCAATCTATAACTGCAATTCAAATAATGAGTGTTGTTGTAATTCCAACTTCAATTACTTTTATCATTACTTCTAAGTTACTTGGAATGGAAAATAGCAGACATGTGTTAATTAGTAGAATAATTGGTTTGATCTTAATCTTCCCAAGCATGATAATTCTTGGTATGATGTTTGAGATAATTGGAATTGCAATGGCATATGTTATAGCAAATTCAGCCTCAGCTATCTCGCTTATAATTTCTAATTATCTCGTAAATATGAAAAATATTCAAAATTAGATAATCGTTATGATTTAATCCATTACTATTTAAGATATAATTCAATAATTCATTTGTTATGAAACTTCTTTCAAAAGTTATTCTTGTTGTGGTGTTATCGATGTTAGTTTATGTATCGTTTTTAATAATTTCAGATGTAAATTCAATTTCTAATGAGTTTTCAACTTTTCAGCTTGAGTATCTACCAATTATTCTTGTTTTAATTACATCTGGTTTTTTTTCATTAATTTTAAGATGGAATTTACTTTTAAAAAAATCAGGGATAAATATTCCAAATAATAGTAGCATTTTAATTTTCATGGGTGGTGTTTCCTTATCTATAATTCCTGGAAAAGCTGGTGAATTAATTAAATCTGAATTATTAAAAATAAAATTTAACATTCCACGTTCTAAATCTGTATCAATAATTATTGTTGAACAGGTTTATAGTGGAATTGGACTAATTATCACATCTCTTTTTGGGATATATTATTTTGATCTTGGATTATACATAACCATTGGGTTTTCTGTCATCGTAATTTCATTATTCCTCTTATTATCTTCTACAAAACTATTTCAAAAATTTTCTAAAATTTTTCAAAAAATTAAATTTTTAAATAAATTTGTAGAAAATATTTCTGAATCACAACAAGTTGTTAAAAATTTGATTACGGGAAAATTTATTCTTGTTTTAATATCTCTTTCAACATTATTTTGGATTTTTATATCAACTTCAGTTTATTTTATTCTTATTGGATTTGGAATTAATATTTTTGAATTATTCACCATTTGGACAATGTATACTAATTCAATTATGTTAGGATTTATATCATTTTTACCAATTGGAATCGGTGTTGTGGAAGGAAGCTTTGCAGGATTTATGGCTTATAGAGGAATTGATATTTCTATAGCTCTAACATTAATTATTATAGTCAGACTTTTGGTTGAATGGTTACCAATTAGTGCAGGATTTATTTGTCTAAAACTCATTTACAATAAAAAATCATATAATGATAAAAATTAATTTTTATCATTATTTTGAATAAACATACAATCCAATTGCACCATTTTGTGGTAATGAATTATCCATATCTGAAACATTATTCTTTAACCATTTCAAAAATATTTTTATTTGTTTTTTATCTATTTTTTTATCCATATCTTTCATAATATTTGGAATTCTTTTTTCAAAATCTTTTATCATAATTTTTCCATTACCCCATGACGCTTCAATGGTTCTCCATTTTAATTTCATATTTACTTTTTTTGCCATTTTCAAATGTTCATTTGGTGTTAGATAATGTAAATCTGCGAGTGTGATTGGAGCATTAAATAGAAAATATAATGTCATGAGGACATATCCTCTAGGATTAGTCCAATTTGGTGTTGTAAGAATTATTTTTCCATTTTTATTTAAACAGCTTTTTAGTTTTTTTATAATTTTTATTGGATTGTCCATATGTTCTATTGTACCAATTGAAACAATTATGTCAAATTTTTCGTCTAGTTTTATAACATCTAATTTTTTGAATTTTAGATTTTTTCGTTTATTTGTTTTTTTAGCAATTTTTATTGCTTCATCTGCATAATCAATTCCTAGAACATATTTTGCATCTTTTTTTGCAACTTCTCTAGCAAAATTTCCTGTACCACATCCTACATCTAGAATTCTTTTCCCTTTCCATGTTATTTCCTTAATTACTTCTTGCGTTTCTGTAGATGTAGTTCCTTTTGTAATAAATGGAGTAAAATGTTTTTTTTCACCTTTTAAAAATACATTCTGATAGAATGATTCTAACTCTTTATTTTTTGTCAATGTTATTTTGAGATTTTTATTTTTTCAAATATCTCTTGTTTAGCAATATATCTTGGGTCATATTTCTGCCATTTATCACTAACATTCCATTGTTCTAATCCTGATTCATTAAATCTTTTATGTGCAAATTGTATCATACGCCTTGTATCGTGTCTGTACATTAATCTCTTAAGAGCAAATAGTTCTGGAATTGAAAAACATTGACTCACTGTAGCTGTATAATCTGTTGCATTTCCACACTCTGTCATGAATTTGTCTAATGCATCTAATTCCCAACTGTCAATTTTTTCTTTTTCTATATCAATTTCTTGCCCATCTTTACGTTTTTCATAAATTATTTTTAATCGTTCATCATATTGTTCTAAAATGAATTTTTTGTTATCAAAAAATAATGGACTTCCAACATATGGTGTACAAATAAACGGATCAACTTCTATCTTATTTCTTATCCAGAAATCTACTGTTTCTAACAAATCATTAATGTTCTCATTAGGATTTCCTATCATGAATGTTGCAATTGGACGCAATTTTGTTGCTTTCACGGTATCAATTGTTTTTTGTAAATGAGCCTGTACTTGCCCTTTCTGAATATCTTGATTAAGCACTTTGTCTGAAGCTGATTCAAAACCAAATGATATGTATGAACATCCTGCATCTATCATAGTTGGAATTAAATCTGGTTTAACCGCAACACTTGGTGCATCCCCCAACGTTCCCCATTTTACGACTTCATGTAATCCTGCCTCTCTATATTTTTCACAAAATTCTGTCGTCCATTTTAAATTACTAGTCATATTTTCATCTAAGATTGAAATGAAATCTAGATTATATTTCTCATAAAGCATTTCGACATTTTTTACAGCATATTCTGGGGTAGGCCATCTAGCAGGTAACTGAAAAGTATCATTTTCTTCATCAACCATTCTGACTGTTTGTTCGCCTTTCTTTCTATCTCCTTCTCCGTAAATATTTTGGAGATCAATTCTTGACATTCCATTATGGGAACAAAATGTACAGCCTCTTGGACATCCTCTCTCCCAAACTATTGAACCTCTGCGTTTCGAATTTATTGCTTCTACTGAAAGTGGAAGCGATGAATACTTGAAGTAGATGTCTGTTTCAAATAGATGATATGCAGGATATGGAACTGTATCTAAATCTGGAATCAATGCTCTAGGATGTGAAAATTTAATTTCTTCTTCATCTCTATAACATAGACCTTTAACATCTGAGAAATCATTATTTCCTTCAATAACTTTATCACAAATTTCTGAAAATGTTTCTTCACCTTCACCTATACAAATCATATCTATTTCTGGAACTAATTGTAAAATCTCATGTGGATTATAAGTTGCCCATCCTCCACCACTAATCAAAACTGCTTCTGGTGCAGCTTTTCTAATAATAGGTGTTAACTCCTTAATTCTTTTGTATGTGGTTGTTAAACCACCTATTCCAACTAAATCCCATTTTTCTGATTGAATTTCTTTAATGATCAACTCGTTTGGAACTGAAGAATTTGGAAATTTTGTTCTCAATGAATTCAGATCGAGAATAGCAACTTGCTGATCTTTTTGTTCTACAATTGATGCAAAAATTCCTGCCCAAAATGGCCAAAAATATGGAACATTATCCAGTCTAATTTCTGGAACTATTAGGAGAACCTTCATGAATGATTTTCACTTTATGTTTTATTTAATCTTATGATGAATTTAGTAGTGTAAACCAAGATAAAATTAGTATTTTTCTAAAAATGTAGAAAATTTCATACAATGAATTCTTTCACCAAAAATCACTCCTCCTTCAGTTGCATTAATTGTAGTAATATTCTGTGGGGTTCTTGAAATAAATTCTTTTAGCGCTTTACTATAATATAGAAAAATTGGATCTAAAATGCAATTACAATCAAATTCTGGATTGTATATCTTTGGAAATAATTTCTTAAATGATGAACTGTTATGATCTAATTTTGGTGGTTCAACTTCAAATCCATGTGACGTGATTATTTCCCATGAATCACTTTCATTCCAACCATGATTTATTCCAATCAATGCAACTACTTCTGATTTTAAAATTCTCCATCCAAAAAACCACGATGTAGTACCTACATTGCCACCAGTTTGTAGACCTGGTAAACCATTGTTATGATTTTTTGCACGTACCATCATTGCAGAAATTTGATTAAATGATTTTTTACCTTCTTCATAATCAAATAATGCATGCATCCAATGAATTTGGATACCTGCTTTCCGTGCAATATCTATAGCTTCTGGATCTGCAACTACTGAAAAAATTCCTTTAATTTCTTTACCAAACTTTCTAACTAAATCATCATCAAAATATTTTTTCAATCCTTGTCGAGCTTCTATACATACAACGTAAAAATTTGGAAATTTTTCTGGGGTAATTCCTGATTTTAATGCAGAAATTAATGCACCATCACAACAGATAATATTTCCTTTAAATTCACTTTTTGCTAGAAGTTCTAAGTGATTATGTTCTTTAATTGATGGACCTTTACCAATGACAATTGATGCTTTAGATATATTTTTAGGAATTAATTTATTTCCTGAATCCTCTTCCCAAATATTTTTTAAGTTTAACGCAAAGTTAGAAACCCAATTATCATATAATTTTTCATAATACACTTTTTGCATTACTTGTTCAATTTCATCATTCATCGTTTTAGAAATTATTTTGCTATAATTAAATTAAAACATTATTTTTAGAGTTCATCGATTCCCATCTCTGTCTCTTTTTTTTCAGATCTAAAAATCATGAATGAACCTGCTGCTCCTGATTTCACAATGAAATCTTCAAATTCTTCAGCAGAAATTTCCTTTTCATCATCGTTTTTTTTAAAAATTAATTTATTGTTTTCATCTAATTTAGAATCTAAATTTGATATAGTTTTTCCATCTTCTTTTATGTTGAAATTTCCTTTCATAATGTTCTCTCTGTCTTCATAAATTTAAATTTTAATCATAAATTCCTTCATACTTTTCTTTGCTTAGAATATTAAATATACTAGAAAATAATCCTTGATGTATGAAATTATCATCTTTGGCTCTTAAAAAAAAGTGTTCACTGATTAAATTGGTTATTACTGATGTTGATGGGGTTTTAACAGATGGAGGTATGTATTATACCGATAAAGGCGATATCATGAAAAAATTCCATGCTAGAGATGGAATGGGAGTTACACTGTTAAGAAAACATAAAATCCCTACATTAGTTATTACAAAAGAAAAAACAAAAATTGTCAAAGTCTGGAGTAAAAAAATGTCCATCAGTCATCTTTATGATGGAATTCAGAATAAATCTTCTTTATTAAAAAAAATTACTCAAATATACAAAATTCAACCAAAAAATATTGCATTTATTGGTGATGACATTAATGATGTTGAATTATTAAAAAAAGTTGGATTGTCTGTTACTCCTAATGATGGAATATTGGAAACAAAAAAAATTTCTGATTATGTTTGTAAAAATATTGGCGGAAATGGTGCATTTAGAGAATTAGCTGATTTAGTTCTTAATTCAAAAAATAGTGATAATGATGAGTGATTCAGAAATTAAAAAAACATTTGATGAAAGTGCAAAAATAATTCTTGATTCAAAAAAACTTGAAAAATCTCTTATTAATTCAATTTCATTAATAACTAAAGCCTTAAAAAATAAAAAAAAGATTGTGATTTTTGGTAATGGTGGAAGTGCTGCTGATTCACAACATATGGCTGGTGAATTGATTGGAAGATATTTGAAAGAAAGAAATTCTTTTTCAGCAATTGCACTTACTGCTGATTCTTCAATTTTAACTGCCTTAGGAAATGATTTTGGATTTGAAAA
>TARA_B110000263_G_scaffold68642_1_pt1 | contig 14295 bp, 11 predicted proteins | sample TARA_B110000263 | Tara Oceans TARA_B110000263 (sample SAMEA4397730) | marine metagenome | biome: Polar Biome; feature: [MES] marine water layer (ENVO:01000295) within the mesopelagic zone...; material: water (ENVO:00002006), including particulate matter (ENVO:01000060) such as......
ATTAAAACAAGTTTAGGATTCATACTAAAAGCCGTAACTAAATTTAGCATTTCCATTTCTCCCCCGCTTAAAGTTGAAGGGTGTCTTTCCCAATTTTTAATAAATGGTAATGTTGATTTTAACTTTTTCACTTTTGATTGAAGCAATCTTGAATCACGTATACTTGATTCAAGACCAAAAGATAATTCAAATGATAATTTATGCGCTAATATTTGATTTTCCGGGTTTTGAAAAACCACTTGAAGTGATTCAGGAATATTTAAATCAATAACTTTAAAGTATTCATTATTTATAGTATTTATATTCGCTAAACTCCTTATTAAGTGCGTCTTCCCACTACCACTTTCACCATAAATAATATGTAAACCCTGATTCATATTTATTGGTTTCTTTTTTTGAAATTTTACGTAATCTAAACAAAAATTAATTTGATTAATCATGAATAATATTTCTAACTACTCTTGTTGAAGAACCTAGATTACGATGTACTACATTAGTTGAAGCATAGCTTGATTTAATAAACTCAGTTTTAATATCAAAAAGGTTCTTAACTCCCAAGTATAAATCAGTTCCTGAGTCAATATTAAATCCACCTCCATCAATAATAAGTTCTTCAGCTTCATTTGAGTTATTATATCGTGGACCAAAAAATATTGGTAATCTAGCAATTGCAGGTTCCATTACATTATGGACGCCAGTTGAAAAACCACCACCAATATATGCTATTTGCCCATACCAATATAAATTGGCTAATTGACCAATAGAATCTACTAAACAAACTCTAGCCTTTAATTTATCAGGGTTAGTTTTGCTTAGTCGTTCAACTGAAAAATCTTTTGATCTAAAAAAAGTTTCTGCCGAATCTAAATATCTATTTTTAGGTTCATGGTATGCCCAAATTAAAGACAAGTCATTTAATTCTTTCATTAAACTAACAATAGAATTCATGATAATATTTTCATCTTCAATATGTATACTTCCCACTAATAATGCTTTTGGTCTTTGCAAAACTGACTTGGTACGTTCAATAGTAAAACTATCTGCTTTTATTTTTACTTCATCATAACGAGGATTTCCTAAAACACGAAGAGTTGGTTTTATTGAATTTTGTAAAATTAATCTTAAAAGTTCATTGTCAGATTTTGTTATAGTATAAATGGCAGAAAAACTTGCGTAGACATTTTTATAAAAATTCTTGATAAATGGAAAAAGCTTTGATGTATTACTTGAGAATCTCGCTGCGAATAACGTAGTATGAATATTTAAATTTTTAGCTCTCCAAATTAAATTTGGCCAAACATCATAAGCTGCAAAAATTAACTTTTTAGGGTTAACTATCTTTAAACATCGATTTATTACCCAAAAGAAATCAAATGGCAAATAAATTTTACAGTCAATATTTTGATCATTTACATAATTATAACCAGATGGCGAAAAAAAACTAACAATTGATTTTGAGTTGGGTTCAACTTCTTTCAAACCTGCAAGCACAGGCTTTATTTGTTCATATTCTCCTAGTGAAGCAGCATGAAACCAATAAATATCAGTATCTAAGTCAGTATGTTTCATAAAAACTTTTAATTCTTTGATCGATTTTAATCTTCCAATAAACCCTAGTCTCATTTTTTTATTAAATGGAGATATAAACAATATTAAAAAAAAGAAAATTGGATATAAGATTATGTTATAGAATATCATCCAAAGCATTATTGAATCAATCCATTAATAGCATTCATTACATTCTCAACGCTAATATTTGTTAAACAGTATTGTTCTTCCCTATAACAAGGTATACTTCCATTTTGCGAACATGGACGACACCATAAATTTTTATCTTCTACTATAAATGAATTATTATTAAATACACCGGCACCTGTCTCCACCGCTGTTGGCCCTAAAATTGATATTGATGCAATATTTAATGCTTCAGCTGCATGAACTAAACCCGTATCACTTCCTATAACAAATTCAGATTGACTAATAATTGCGATTGATTCTCTTAAACTAGTTTTTCCATGAATATCTATTAATTTTTCACCTAATATATTTTTTATGGAATCACAAACAGTATCATTAGAACCTCCAATCATAAGCGGAGATAAGTTATAGTCTTTTGTACATTTTTTAATGACTGATATATATCTATCATAAAGCCAGGTTTTTTGAGGCCAAGCAGCTCCTGGTAAGATAACAAAAAAAGGTTTATCTATACCCACTGATTGTAAAAATGACCTTGATTTATTAATTTCTTCTTTTGAAATAAATAATTTTGTTTTTGAAGGTTTTACTTCTTCATTAAAGAAATCATTTATTATTTCATTCATCCAATATCTAACAGAAAAATCTTTAGGGAAATGATTCAAATGTAAAGCAAAATTTTTAAACCTATTCCATCTTGGCTTTCTTATGTAGCGTTTATCTGAATTTTTTATAAATTTTCTGACAATTTTTGACCGTGTAGTATTATGAAGGTCTAATACCAAGTCATAATTTAATGTGTCTATTTCAGTACCGATTCTTTTTAAAGTTTTATAATTTGCTTTTATATCAACTTCATGAATTTTATTAATGTAAGGATGGTAACGAAGAATGGATGCATATTTAGATAAAGTCATAAAATCAATACTACTTTCAGGAAATTTCTTTTTAAGTGTTCCTAAAACAGAAGTTGTTTGAACAATATCTCCAATGGAACTAAACCTTAGGACCAAAATAGTCCTGGGATAAATCATTAGACTAGCCTGTACGCTGTTTATTAAAACTAATTAAGTCGACCATTGACTGCTTGTATGGACTATCTGGGTAGATTGAAATAGCATCAAAGGCTTCATCATTAAGTTCATTAATTTTTTGTTCAGCGTAATTAAAACCACCCGCATTATGCACTATGTCATTTAAATCATTAATATTTTTTTTTGTTTTATTCTTTAACCCCAATATTTTTTTCAACCTTCGTAATTCTAGCCTATTAATTTTTTCATACGTGTGGATTAATGGTAGAGTAACCATATTACGTTTTAAATCAGCTCCAATATCTTTTCCAGTTTGATTCTCATTACCAAGTAAATCGAATAAATCATCTTTTATTTGAAATGCCATACCTAGTTTTGTTCCATAAGTAATCATTGCTTTTCTATCATTCTCTTTTCCAGTTGAAGTTATTGCTCCTAATTCACAACTGGTAGATATCAATGAAGCTGTTTTTTTATAAATCATTTCATAGTATACTTTTTCAGTCATTGAACGAGTTAATGACTTCTCAATTTGAAGTATTTCACCAGCTGCAAGTTTTTCAGCAGTATCTGCAATAAGTTGTAACGCTGTAAAATCTTTTAACCCCACCATATTTATCAATGCTTTACTAAGTATGAAATCGCCCATGAGTACAGAAACCTTATTTTTCCAAACTCGATTAATTGAAAGGAATCCACGACGTTTTTCAGCTTCATCAACAACATCATCATGGATTAATGTTGCAATATGAAGTAATTCAATCATCGCAGCAGCTCTATAACTATTTAGTGTTGGTTGACCGCATACTCTTGAGGAAAGTATTGTCAAAACTGGACGAATATGTTTACCTTTATGACGGATTATATATTTACCGACTAAATTTATTAATCTAACCTCTGAACGAAGAGCATCTCTGAATTCTTTTTCAAATAATTTAATATCATCAAAAATTGGCTCTGTAATAGCCTTGAGAGTTTTTTCATCTTTTTTCATATTCTAAAATTAATCACTTTTACTCCGATTTACTAACCAACTCACACCTATACTAATTTCATATAGTAACATTAATGGAATAGACATTAAAATCAAGCTAACCGGATCAGGTGGAGTGATGAATGCACTAATAACTAATATAACTACTAAAGCGTGTCTTCTATAATGTTTCATAAATGCAGGAGTTAATAAACCAAAAATTGATAGAATAAAGACTAATACTGGTAACTCAAAAATTAATCCACTTCCCATCATTAGCCATGTTATAAAATTAAAATAATAATTAATTGAGAAATTATTTTCAATTTCTTCTATTCCAACAGAGGTAAAAAAGTCTAAAGAAAAAGGTATTATTACGGTATACGCAAAAGTGAGGCCAATTAAAAAAGATAGATAAGTAAATATAATTAATGGTGCAACATACCTTCGTTCTTTCATGTACAATCCAGGTGAAACAAACTGCCAAATTTGAAATGTAAGTACTGGGATTGCTAAAACAATACCTCCAACAAGTGCAATTCCCCATTTAATCATAAACATACCTTGAACTTTTAAAACTTGAAGATCCATAGGGAATTTTAAATTCTGAGTAGGTTTAATAAGGAAATCTATTAAAGAATCAATGAAAAAAAATGTTATGATTGCTCCAATTATTATTGATATTAGAGACTTTACTAAACGCCACCTTAATTCTTCTAGGTGATCTAAAAAAGGCATTGAATCATGATTCCTAGACACTCTTATCCTCGAATAATTTTTTCACAATTTCATAATGTGAAACTTTGATTGAATTTATATTATCAATTGATAATTTTAACTCATTTATTTTTTTCTTAGTCCAAAAATCACTTAAAAGTCTCTCTTGAACTAATTGAAGTATTCTATTTTTATGCCTCTTTATTCTATTTTTGTCAAATAAACCATTCTTCTTTATTAGTTCTAAAGTATTTATCAGTCCATTATATAATTTTTCAATACCATCTCCATTATTAGCAGATGTGCTAAAGACTGGAGGAATTAGGTCATCTTTTTTTGAGAATGAATGTAAAATAGAAGTTAAGCTTTGAGCTAATTTACCAGAACCATCTCGGTCACTTTTATTTATTACAAAAATATCTGCAATTTCTATGATTCCAGCTTTCATAAGCTGTACTTCATCTCCAGATTCAGGAACTAAAACTACTATTGTTAAATCAACAGCTTTAGAGACATCGAGCTCACCTTGACCAACGCCAACAGTTTCGTAAATGATTACATCTTTACCACTAGCAGCTAAAACATCACCAACTTCTTGTGCTCTTTTTGTTAATCCCCCTAAGTCGCCATGAGAGCCCATGCTTCTTATAAAAACATTCTCATTAAATAAATATTGATTCATTCTGACACGATCACCAAGAAGAGCACCACCTGTAAAAGGACTCGTTGGGTCAATAGCAACGACACCAATACTTTTATTTTCATTAAGAAAATATTTAATAATTTCATTAGTTAGTGTACTTTTTCCAGCACCTGGTGGGCCAGTGACTCCAATCCTTATGGAATCATTACTTAAAGTATATATATTAGTAAAAAAATCATTATCTAAATTACTATTTGATTCTACTTCAGAAATAACACGTGAAAGTGTTAAATGATCATTTGATCTAATTAGATCAATTGTTTTAGAATTCATGGTATTAAATATAAAATTAAGAAAAAGTTGTACGAAACGAGTCAAAGTTGAAAATCGTTAAAACTCTATTTTCTTTCATAATCAATGATTTATCTTCTAAAAGTTTTAAAGTTCTTGAAACAGTTTCACGAGAAGTCCCAGCCATATTAGCAATATCTTGTTGAAAAGGAAGGTTCTTAATAAAAACATTACCTTGTTTTATCGTACCTAATTCTTCAGCCAGTCTTATCAAAGTTATGCCTATCCTTTGTTCTGAATCACTCAGTGATAAACTTTCAATTTGCTGATCACTTTTTCGCAAACGAATTGCTAGCTCTTCTAGTAAAGATATTGCAATCTTAGGATAAGATTCTAAACATTCAAGGAAATCTCTTCTAGATAATGTCAGCATAATTGCTGTTTCATTAGCCACAATATTAGCAGATCGGCCAGCACCGTCAAGAAGTGACATTTCTCCAAAGAAGTCACTTTCTCCTAGAATAGCAAGAATAACTTCTCTACCATCATCACTTAATCGTGTAACTTTTACAGCGCCACTTGTAATAATAAAAAAAGATTCACCATGGCTTTCTTCTAAAAGTATCATTTTTCCTTTTCCATATTCACGTGGAACCATTTTTAAAGCAATTTTTGTTAGATCTGAGTCTGATAAATCAGAAAAGATAGGAACATTACGTAAATGGTCTGCTTTATTCATGTTATAAGATACTAAAATTATTAGGTCAGAAGAAAACCATTATATTTTTGCAATTATTTTAATAAGTCGTGATAAAACTCACACTTTCCACATAAAAAGTTGATTTTATTTCTTATTATTTCTTTAGGTAAAGTTTAATAAATAAGGATAAATTCACAGGTTAATTTTTAAAAATTATTTGAGGAATTTAATGGATAGACATCCACAACAAATAAAACGCGAACGACAAGATAAAAAAAAGCATGATATCAACGTTGCTAAAAACTCTGTTTTAAAAACTGCTATAAAAAATGTTCTTGAGTCAACTGATTCAGATAAAGCTAAAGTACTTTATACAACTGCTGTAAGTAGAATAGATAAAATGGTAAGCAAAGGTAATTTGAAGAAAAACACTGCAGCTCGCAGAAAATCTCAAATCACAAGACATCTTAATTCTCTATCTGCTTAAAGTACCTTTAATTTAAACTTTATATCAATTTTTAATCTAACTATCTGATACCTGATAATTAGGTGCCTCTTTCATTATTTTAACTTCATGAGGGTGGCTTTCTTTAATTCCAGCAGCAGTTGTTCGTATAAATTCAGCTTTTTGATGAAGATCTTTAATATCTTTAGCTCCACAGTAACCCATTGAAGAACGAAGTCCTCCCATTAGCTGATGGATTGTATTTTTCACTGGACCTCTATAAGGTACCATACCTTCTATTCCTTCTGGTACTAATTTTGTAGCTTCTGCATTCTCTTGAAAATATCGATCACCACTTCCTTCTTTCATTGCACCTATTGATCCCATACCTCTATATGATTTATATTGTCTACCTTCGAAAAGAATAAATTCTCCAGGACTTTCATCCATTCCTGCTAACATAGATCCTAACATAACTACTTCAGCTCCAGTAGCAATTGCTTTTGATAAATCTCCACTATAACGAATACCTCCATCAGCTATAACTGGAATATTCTGCTTATTAGCTTCATCTACACAATTCATAATAGCAGATAATTGAGGCATTCCTACCCCTGCTACAATGCGTGTAGTGCAACTAGCACCTGCTCCAATACCTACTTTAACTGCATCCACCCCAGAATCAATTAAAGCTTTTACGCCATCAGATGTAGCTACATTGCCAGCAATAACTTGTAAATCACCCACTGTCTTTTTAATACTTTGAATAGCACTTAATACTCCAGAAGAGTGTCCATGGGCCGTATCTATTACTATTAAATCAACGTCATTTTCCCATAATGCTTGAGATCGCTCAATAGAATCCTTACTAATACCAATAGCTGCACCAACTCTTAACCTTCCACTTTTATCTTTACAAGCTTGAGGAAAATCTTCTTTTTTCTGAATATCTTTAACTGTAATTAAGCCAACTAATATTCCTTCATCATCAACAACCAATAGTTTTTCAATTCTATGCTTTTGCAAAACTACTTTCGCCTCATCTAATGTCGTACCATTCTTAACAGTAATCAAATTTTTAGATGTCATTCTATCACGAACCGAAAGATCATCATTCTTTTCAAAACGAATGTCGCGATTAGTTATTATTCCTACTAATTTTCCATTATCAACAACAGGTAAACCACTTATATGATAATTATTCATAACATTTTTTGCATCCCTAATAGATTTATCCATAGTTAGTGTAACGGGATTAGCAATCATTCCACTTTCTGAACGTTTAACTCTATCTACCATTGAAGCTTGATCCTCAATGGATAGATTTTTGTGAATAATACCTATTCCACCTTCTCGGGCTAGGGCAACAGCCATATCGCTCTCTGTTACTGTATCCATAGCAGCTGAAATAAGAGGTATATTCATATTAATCTTATTAGTCAAACGAGTTTTGAGGTTTACTTCTCGCGGTAATACATGAGATTTTTGAGGTACTAGAAGAACGTCATCAAAAGTTAGAGCTTGAACAAAAGGAGGTCTATTTTTCATAGTATTATTTTATGTTTATATGTTTTTTTAAAATTTTTAAAATTTTACCTGATCTAATTAACTCTTCAATAACTTTAATATCATTAGATAAAGGATGATCTTTCAATGTGAGAACTTTATTTTTTTTTAAAAGTTCCATTAAAGTGTTTAAATATATTCCAGAAGAAAGATTTTTATGAAAACGATGATTTACGTTTCCTGAAACTAATATTTCAATAGCTAAGATTGATCTTATATGATTAATTATTCGAAGACACTTACGACCTGCCCAAGGAGCCATACTAACAAAGTCTTCTTGCCCAGCTGAAGTTGAAATAGAATCAATACTAGCAGGATGTGCTAAAGTTTTATTTTCTGATGCTAGAGCAGCTGCCGTAACATGAGCTAGCATGAACCCAGATTCTAAGCCAGGATTTAATGCACAAAACATTGGGATACGATCTCCGATTCCTTTCATAAAATAGTTTATTCTGCGTTCAGCAATAGCACCAATTTCTGACATTGCTATTGAAAGCGTATCTAAAGATTGAGCTACATGTTCTGCATGGAAATGACCAGAGTTCATTATTTTTCCATTTGGAAAGACTAAAGGGTTATCAGAAGTAGAATTAAGTTCATTATTAATAATTTTTTCGACATTGTCAAATATGTCACGACTTGCACCATGCACATGTGGAATACAACGAATAGAATATGGGTCTTGAATTTGTCCACAATCATTATGAGACTTAACAATTTCGCTGTTTTTAAGTAAACTATAAATATTTCTAGCAACTTTAAGTTGACCAGGGTGCTTTTTTAATTTGTGAACTATTGGATTAAATACTGTTTTTGTAGATAAACTTGCTTCTGTTGATAAAGCACCACTAATATCTGCAACCTTTAAAAGTTTTTCTGATTCAAACAAAGCACGAATAGCAAGAGCTGTTGAAACTTGAGTGCCATTTATTAGACTTAATCCTTCTTTTGCTTCAAGCTTAAGTGCCTTAAGGTTAGCTTCTTTCAAGGCTAATAAAGATGGCATTATCCTATCTTGGAAATGCACCTGGCCTTCGCCTATCATTGATAAAGCCATATGAGCTAACGGTGATAAATCTCCTGAAGCACCCACCGATCCTTGCCTTGGCATTATTGGCAAAATATCATGGTTTAACATATTAACTAATAATTTTGCTAAAACTGGACGAATACCACTATAACCTTTTGCCCAAGTCATTAGTTTCAAAACCATTATAACTCGAGTTACACCTAAATCTAAAGGTTTACCAACTCCACAAGCGTGACTACGAACTAAATTTAATTGTAGCTCTTTAAGCTCAAGAGGACTAATAGAAACATTACTTAGCTTACCAAAACCTGTATTCACCCCATAAACTTTCTGATTTGACTTTAAAATATTTCTTAAAACAATATTAGAATTTTTAATTGTTGAATTAGCATCAGAAGAAAGGCGAATTCTACATGGAGAATCTAAAAGAGGAGATAGTTCTTTCCAGTTTATAGAACTAGTTGATATAATTACTCTTTCCATTAGATAAGTTAGACAAATTTAAAGATATTGAACAAGAACAGTGAAATTATTCTATATTATATATTAATCATATTAATTCTAGATTATATATACTTATTTCTTTATTTTATTCAATTAAAAAACTAGGTTATTAAATATGCTTTCTATTTTAAGTGTCCCTCTAGATGAAAACTCATCTTTTATTAAAGGCTGCGCTAAGGCACCAATTGCAATTATTAAAGCTTTTCGCTCTGAATCCTCTAATATGTTTTCAGAAAATGGTTTTAATTGTGGTGACGATAAACAAATTTCTGTTTTAGATAATCTCGAGCTTAAATCAGGTAAAGTTGCTATTGAACAAATTAAAAATGCAGTAGAAGATGAATTGAAAAATGGTAAAAAAGTTATTTCAATTGGTGGTGATCACTCAATTACATATCCAATTATTGAAGCTTATTCAAATAATTTCGAATCATTAAATATTCTACACTTTGATGCACATCCAGATATTTATGATAATTTTGATAATAATCCTTACTCTCATGCTTCCCCCTTTGCACGAATAATGGAAAACAGCTTAGTAAAACGTCTAGTACAAGTAGGTATACGAACTTTTAATAATCATCAAAAAGAACAAGTTCAAAAATATGGAGTTGAAGTTATTGAAATGAAAGATTTTAGTTCAAACTTATCACTTAAGTTTGAAGGACCAGTATATATCTCACTAGATATTGATGGACTTGATCCTGCATATGCTCCAGGAGTTTCACACCCAGAACCGGGTGGATTATCGACAAGAAATCTTATTAATATAATAAATCAATTAGAGGGAGAAGTTGTGGGAGGTGATATAGTAGAGTATAATCCAAATAAAGATGTAAATGATATAACAGCATTCACTGCAGCTAAACTATTGAAAGAAATGATTGGAAAAATTATGAACTCTTAAAAATGAGTTCTAAAATTGAGAGACTATATCAATAAATCGTTTCGAACCTTCTCTCAATGTTCTTTTTTGAGTTTTAAAGTCAACATCATATAAGCCAAATTTCATATCATATCCTTCCGACCACTCAAAATTATCCATTAAAGTCCAGTAATAATAACCTTTTATATCTGCGCCTTCTTCAATTGCTCTAGAGACTGCAAATAAATAGCGATCAATATATTTTGAACGAATAATATCATTCTTATCCGCAACCCCATTCTCAGTTATAATTATAGGTTTACCAAGTGTTTCAACTCTTTTGATTGATCTATACATTCCCTCTGCGTATAAAGGGTAAGGCATATCAGTCATTTCTTCATCGTCATAAAATTTGAAGTAAAAAAAATCACTCAGACTAAATTGAGATTTAACGCGATAATGAGAGTAGTTATTTAGACCAATAAAATCTAAAGATTTAATTACTGATGGGTCATTAAATACAACTTTATCCATACCAGGCATACTAAACTCAAATTTACCTGTTAAAAAATAATTAAGAGCACCTTGATTAAATACTCCATCTAGAGTTCTACTAACAAACCAATCCATGGGATTCCATCGACTATATGGATCAAATGGAAATATATTTTTTACAATACCAATCTGATGTTTGCTTCCATTTTTATGAGCCTTCAATCTATTATAAACTTTAGTGTGAGCTAATAATAAATTTTTCATTACAACTCCAGCTAACTCAGGATTTTTCTTCCCAGGTGGAAAAACTCCATTAAAATAACCCTGACTAGTGTATACAGCAGGTTCATTTATAGTACACCATGTATAAACTCTATTATTTAGAGCTTCAAATACAAACTCACTAAATCGAGAAAAATATTTAATATTTTCTTCTTTTTCAAAAGCACCAATATCTTCAAACCAAAGAGGATTTGTAAAATGATGTAATGTTATAACTGGAGTAATACCAGCAATTAGTAACGCATCACAGACATCTTGATAATGTTTAATTGCTTGCTTATTAAAAACTCCTTCTTCCGGTTCTATTTTACTCCATTCAACCGAAAATCTATAGACATCAACACCTAATTCTTTAATAAGAATAATATCTTCTTTGTATTTATTCCAATGATCGCACGCTATTCCTGATTTCTCTTCTTTATGAATATGAGGACGACCATTTTCAAAACTGCCTTCTTCCCATCTAGACCAATTATTTATGGAATTTCCTTCAACTTGATGTGCAGCAGTAGCTACACCCCATTCGAATCCTAGTGGAAAATCAAGCTTTGTAACATCAATTTCATCCCAATTCCAACGCACTTCAGGATATTTGATCTGATTACTTATTAAATAAGCAATAATAAATATAATTGGAATCAAAAATATAGAAATCCATTTATTTTCAATAAAAAGCTTTTTCATAATTATCTTAAAATTTACCCAACTCATTTAATTCTTTAAAAGCAATTAAATCGACTGGAATTGAGTCACTAAATGCTATACCATAACGCTTATTAATAATTCTATCATCCATTACGATAAAAATGCCTTCATCGTACGTTGTTCTAATTAAACGACCAAAGCCTTGCCTGAACCTAATAACTGACTCTGGTAAGGCATAATTCATAAATCTACTACCACCTTGTGATTCAATTAAATCTCCATAAGCTTTTACTAGTGGTTCCGTGGGAACATCAAAAGGCATTTTAACAATAATTAATATTTCTAATAAATTACCCGCCAAATCTACACCTTCCCAAAAAGCATTGGTCCCAAGTAAAATACCATTAGAAGTTTGATGCATACCTCTTATAAGGCCTATTCTAGAAGTTTGTCTTTTTTGAGCAAATATAGGTAATTGTTTACCAGCTGGTGAACTTTGTAAAATTTTTAGAGTAGCCTCTAATTGTGCTCGTGAAGTAAAAAGAATCATCATTCTTTTATTATAGTTTTGATGACAAGCCAATATTGTTTTTGCTATCACTTCTGGGCGTTGTCCATCTGATCCCGAATACTGATAATATGTAACCTGATCATTATAATGAAATGGACTATCAAAGATTGCTGTCTTAACATCATCAAATTCCACACCATTTAACCCTGTTCTTTGAAGATAATAATCAAAAGTATCTTCAGTTCTAAGTGTTGCACTTGTTAAAATACAATGATCTAATGATTTGAATAAATTTTGCGATAAGTCGCCGGCTAAATCAATGGGTGCTACATTAGCAGTTAAAACTAATTCAGTTTTACCACTATATCTTTTAAAATTACCTTCATACCAATAAACTAAATCATTATCCTGATTGGTCGAAATATGTTGGATAAGTAAAAGAGCATCAGTCATAAAGCCTTCTCCTCTATCCAATAATTGATGTAATTCTAAAAAGTCTTCCTTTGTTTCATCAATATCTAATAAAGCATCTCGCATTCGTCTAACTTGATTTCTTCCTGAATGAAAACCTTTATTAAGCATTGATAGCTCTTTTTCTAATGGCCCGAACTCTGCAATCAAGTCTTTGATAATTAATTTTGTTGAATACTTTGCTTCAGGATCAAATTTATGAAGACTATTTCCAGCCATTTGATTAAAAAAAGTTTTCACAGCTTCTCTACATGCAACAACTGAATGAGAAAGATCTCTTCTAATCCCTTCGAATTGAGGATGCAAACTTCCTAAAGATTTCAACTGATTATTCCAGCGCACTGAATGTGTATGGTCAGGGTCAATTCTATCTAAAAAATATGACATTGATCGATGATCTAAAGTAGATGTTAATTGATGGTAAGCAGCCTGAGGAAGATTATGCGCTTCATCAACAATAACTGATTTATATTCTGGTAAAAAGCCATTGCCTTCTTCAACTTCTGCTCTACCTTTTGCTTCAGAGATCATTAAAGCATGATTAACTACAATTATATTTGCTTGATAAATCATTTTTCTTAATGGCCCAAAAAAACAACCACCATTTCGTGCACATATTGGTGAAGTACAAAAACCAGGTTCACTTTGAACGGATGCCATAAGCCTATAAGTGAAACCATTAGTAAATCCAGGACACTCATCCATATCTCCCGTTTGAGTATGTTCAAGCCAAACCATTAGAGGGAGTAAATACATTGCTTCTTCAGCGCTTAGCATTTTTTCCGCACCATTAATAAGCCAATTTAATCGTGATTTACATATATAATTATTACGACCTTTTATTAATACAGCTTGAACTGGCGCATCTACAGCACTTGCAAGTCGAGGTAAATCTTTATTAAATAATTGATCTTGAAGGTGTTTTGTGTAACATGAAATGATTACTGGACCATCATCAGAATTATTTATATTGTGTTTTATAGCAGGGAATAAATAAGCCATACTTTTACCTAAACCAGTACCAGCTTCAACAACTCCTATTCCACCCGGACTCGATAAAACATCATCAACAAATTGAGAATAGTTTACTTGGCTTGGTCGGTCTTCATAAGCTTCAAAGGTACTACTTAGATTGCCCTCAGGACCAAAGACCTCGTAGCTGTTAGTTGAAGCAATATTACTTTTTCCATCATTAACAAAAATATTTGAATTAAAAGGTTTAGGAATATTTGATTTTGTTAGACCTCCTTTAATTTTTCCTATTTTTGCTAAAGCATTACCTAAATCAATAAAAAGATCTTTATTATCTATGTTAAATGGTTTTAGTAATTCAATTATTTTGGAAATTAAATTTAAATTATAGCTACAAATTTCATCTATAAGCTCCACAAATATTTGACCACAATTCTCAGTATCATATTCTGC
>TARA_B110000263_G_scaffold48_1_pt1 | contig 14249 bp, 10 predicted proteins | sample TARA_B110000263 | Tara Oceans TARA_B110000263 (sample SAMEA4397730) | marine metagenome | biome: Polar Biome; feature: [MES] marine water layer (ENVO:01000295) within the mesopelagic zone...; material: water (ENVO:00002006), including particulate matter (ENVO:01000060) such as......
TTCTGGACAGATTCCATAATTTTGTGCTTTGATTTTTATATATCTTGCTTTTAAATTTTTGACATTTAATTTAAAGTCTTTTTGTAAGCTACCCTCAATGTTATCAGGATAATTTGCTAAAACCTTACCTTGATAGATATATTTTTCTCCATCAATAGAAGTCCAGTAATCTACCTGCTTTGGATAAAATATCCATGATCTGATGTCTTGATGACAGCCCAAAGATATTGAATTAATTGTTTTCACTTTACTTATATCTACTATAACATTTAAATCTTCTCGATAGCCTTGCCAGTTGCCTGTCCTATAATTATTCCCTCCCCTAAGCTGATCAATTAATGTTTTTTTACCAGCCGCTGCATATTGGTTTGCATATTCACTGTTGATCGTAATTTTTTTACTATCATCTCTTGGAAAATATTCACTTGAAACAATTTTACTTTTTACGTTATTTTTGATTGCGTAGCTTAAAATTTTTGTCTGTTTATTAATATTTATTGGATTTGTGTATAATTTATATTTGCTATTATTTATAGAATAATAAATTTCTGCATTATCTACAGATCCAAGTTTAATTTCCTGATTTTTTGAAAATGTTTGACTTAAGGCTATAAAATAAGGAACGGAAGTAATAGTATGTTTAGAAATTTTTGAGACAGGAATTTCATTATTTCCCCAATTACTTGGCGTTTCCCCCATATTAAAAATTATTTCTCCACCATTAATAATATTTTTATGCTTTAAGAAACTTTTGTTATAATTTTTACCATTTAATTCAGCAGATTGAATATAAATATTTTTATCTGATACATTTTTTGCTTTGATAACAAAAGCTTTATTGTTTTCCAGATTTATTTTTGCTTCTTCAAAAATCGGACTCCCAATAGCATAATAATCAAGTCCTGGAGTTACTGGATAAAAACCTAAGCTGCTGAGCACATACCAAGATGACATTTGCCCACAATCTTCATTTCCAGATAGTCCATCAGGATTTTCTGAATATTGTTCTTGTAAAATTTTAGAAACGTATTTCTGTGTTTTACTTGCTTTACCCACATAATTATATAGGTATGCCATATGATGGCTTGGTTCATTTCCATGAGCATATTGACCAATTAAACCAGTCACGTCAGGCTGGTGTCTTCCACTTGTTTGTGAAGAAGAAAGAAACATGCTATCTAAGTGATTTTCATATTTTATATTCCCTCCCTTTAAATCAATATGCCCTGAAATGTCTTGAGGTGTAAATAAAGAATATTGCCATGCATTTGCTTCAGTATAGTTAAAGTTTACTTCTTCTGCTTTAAAAGGCCCAAACCAGCAGTATGCATTTTTTCCTCTAAAAAAACCTGTTTCGGGGTCGTATAGGTTCTTGTAATTTTGAGCTCTTTTATAAAACCTTTCAGCAATTTTTTCTTCGCCAAGAGAATCTGCCATGATTGCAATACACCAATCATCATATGCATATTCAAGAGTTTTTGAAACTGATTCAGGTTCATCACTAGCTCTTATAAATCCATTTTCTTTGTATGCTTTTAAACCAAACCTTTCACTATCTGCTGATTTTACCATTGCTTCAAGAGCAAGATTAGCATCCCAATCTCTTATGCCTTTTACATAAGCATCAACAATTACTGGTATTGCATGATAGCCAATCATACAATCAGTATAGTTGGCTGCTAATTCCCAAATCGGTAGTTTCCCTCCGTCTTGATATTGCCTTAATAGTGTCCTAATAAATTCATTTGTTCTATTAGTATTTATAATTGTAAATAGCGGATGAGATGCTCTAAAAGTATCCCAGAGAGAGAAAATCGTATAATGCTTATCTTTTGTATTGTGTTTTTTCATATCCATTCCGATATAATTCCCATTAATATCATTATATGTGTTTGGATTTAATGAAGCATGATATAAAGCTGTATAGAAGATTTCTTTTTTGATTTCTGATGAGCTTTTAATTTGAATTTTATTTAGTTCATTATGCCAAGAATTTTCAGCAAGTTTTCTCGTTGCATTAAAATCCCAATTTTGTACCTCATTTATATTTTCTTTTGCCCCATCTATATCTACTGCTGATATTGCTACTTTCGTTATTAGGGGTTTAGAAAGTATCCCAAAACTTAAGCCAACTACATTATGATCATTATTGAAAACCTGATTTACAAATGGAGAAGAGAATTTTATTATAAAATGGATTCTCTGTTCACGAGCCCATTCCGTTGAATATCGATATCCCTCTATTGTAACACTGTCAACTATATTAATTTCATGCTTAAGTAATTTATCCCTATGTTTTAAATCTAAAATAACATTTGCTGAATCTTTTGAATCAAATTCATATTTATGAACCCCAACTCTTAAACCTGAAGTTAACTCAACATTGATATTGTAATCTTCCAAAAAAACTGAATAATATCCAGCATGTGCTTTTTCATTATTATGAGAAAATTTAGAAGCATAACCTAACTCATTAATAGATAGTAAAGAATATTTTGATGCCTCTACACCATTTCCTAATTCTATTTTTCCAGTTGTTGGCATTAATAAGACATCACCATAATCAGAAATTCCTGTTCCACTTAAATGAGTGTGTGAGAAACCATAAATAATTGAATCAGAATAATGATAACCTCCACAGCCATCCCATCCTTCAAGTCTCGAGTCAGGGCTTAGCTGGATCATGCCAAAAGGAACCGAAACTCCTGGATAAGTATGACCATGCCCTCCTGTTCCAATAAAAGGATTAACATATTCTGCTAAGTTTGAATTATTCTTTCCACATGAAATTAGTAGAATAGATAATAGAGTTATTATTAAAGCTTTTTTCATTGTATAATAAATTCATCTATAAATAACCAGCTTTTAGAGCCTGCTGCCGGGTGCTCTTTTGGAAGTTTTCCATAATTAGTGGCAATCATTTTAACATATCTGGCAGTTAGTTTTTTATTACATAAAAAGGATTCTTTAAATTTCCCAATGTGCATTGGAGAAACTTCATTTTCTGATTTAAAAATTGAGTTAAAGTTTTTCCCATCAGTTGATATTAAATACTCAACAGATTTTGGTATAATAATCCATGATAGATGATATTGAAAGAATGAAGTTTTAATTTCAGAGAAATTCTTAATTTCTTCCAAGTCAATAGTAACCTCAATATCCTTACCAAAGAATCCTTGCCACTGCCCATCTCTAAAATTTTTGCTACTTCCAACTATTCCATTGCTTAAAGTGTTTTTACCTGTCCCTATATAACTATTATCGTATTGTATCTGGTACGACACTTTTTTACCTAAACCTTTGTGGTAATTAAGTTCTATTTCTTTTGATGCAGGATTTTTCCTTTTTGTGTTAGTTTCTTGTGTTATGATAATGGCACTTTCTTTTAAATTAAAAGGACTCGTGTATTTAATCCAAGATTGATTATTTATTTTATATTCTAATTCCATATTATTTTTACCTTTCTCTATACTTATAATAAACTCATTGTTTCTAAGTTTAATATTATACTTTATAGGCGTTTTTTCATAACCATAGTTTACATTTAACTTATCTAATTTAGGATAATGGTTTTGTACTCTTTGATAAAAATTTTGATAATCTTTTTCTTTTGAACTCCATAGGACTTCACTCATAGCAAGTATTCTTGGGAAAACTTTTGAATCAATTTTTTCTTGAGGAGCATGTTCTGTCCACATATTACATTCGCCACCAATTATATATTTACTATCATTAATGTTTAATTCTTTGGGGATTGGTTCAAATGAATATACTTTTTCTAGATTGATTGCATCAAGGTCATAATCAAAATAACAGTGTGAGGTTGGAGACATTATAGCGTCATGCTTATTTCTAGCAGCTAATATAGCTCCATTATTTCCTCTCCAAGATTGTATTGTAGCAGAAGGAGCAATCCCACCTTCAATAATTTCATCCCAACCTATTAGCTTTTTACCTTTACTATTCAAGAATTTTTCTATTCTTTTTATAAAATAAGATTGTAGTTCATGTTCATCTTTAAGTTGTTCTTGATCTATTTTTCTTTGACATTTTTTACATTCTTTCCATCTATACTTGGGAGCTTCATCTCCACCGATATGAATATATTCTGATGGAAAAAGATCAATTATTTCTGTAAAAACATCTTCAAGGAAAGTATAAACACTATCATTCCCAGCACAATAAATATCTTTAAAAACACCCCAGTCATTTTCTACTTCTATTGGATCTCCAGTGCAAGAAAGATACGGGTATGATGCAATAGCTGCAACGCAATGCCCAGGCAGTTCTATTTCGGGAATAATTTCTACATTTCTAATTTTGGCATATTCCACTATCTCCTTAATATCGGTTTTTGAATAGAATCCTCCATGTATTTTTCCGTCTTTTTCTTTTCTCCATGCACCAGTATTAGTTAATTCAGGGTATTTATCTATAGCTATTCTCCAGCCTTGATCTTCTGTTAAATGTAAGTGTAAGACATTCATTTTATGATATGACAGTAGGTCAATATATTTTTTTATAAATTCTTTATCTATAAAATGTCTACAACAATCTAAAAGCATACCTCTCCATTTAAATCTTGGATAATCATGAATTTCAACGCATGCTATAGGAGTATTTAATGTATTTCTTTTATAATTAATTGGTATTAGCTGTCTCAAACTTTGTATTCCGTGTATTTGTCCTATTGAAGAAGATGCTTCAATAATAATATTCTCTTCACATATTTTTAGATAATACTCTTCTTTTCTAATAGTTTCATTGTGTTTTAATATAATTGAATTTTTTTCTCCATTTAAATCCATTTGAAGAATACTCTTTAAAAAATCTGCCTCATCATAGAAACAACTATCAAATTCTAAATTAGTATAGCTACCAAGATTAAAAACACCATTCTTTACTATAGTTTCTTGAGGTTTTGGGATTATTGTAGCGCTATTGATATGCTGTATATTTTGGTGGCATGAACTCAGAAGAAAAATTAGTATAGGTAGAAATTTTATCATTTAACAAAAGATACAGCATCAATCATTTTATTAACACCATTTTGATATAGTGCATAATCAAAACCAGCATGAACAGCATACGCTCCGTGATCCCCTTTTTTATTAATTGCTAAATACCCAATTTGCATATCATTATAATTTTGATTTTTTACAATTCGAGCTATACCCTCTTCACACGCCTCTTGTGGACTAGCTCCTTGTCTCATTAGTTCAACAATTAAAAAAGAACCAAGAGTTTTCATTACTGCTTCTCCAACTCCTGTTGCACAACATCCCCCAATTTCATTATCAACAAACATTCCTGCTCCAATAATAGGAGAATCACCAACACGTCCATGCATCTTCCATGCAAGCCCAGATGTTGTACAAGCTCCTGATATATTACCCTTTTGATCAATGGCAAGTAGACCTATTGTGTCATGGTTTTCAACATTTATAATTGGTTTGTATTTTGAATCTTTTAACCACTCTTTCCATTTTAATCTAGCTTTATCAGTTAATAAATCTTCTTTGTGAAAACCATTTTTAAGCGCAAATTGCAACGCTCCTTCACCAGATAACATAACATGAGGAGTATTGTCCATTACCTGTCTCGCAACAGATATTGGGTGTTTGATATTTTGAAGAAAGCTTACAGATCCACAATTACCAGTATGATCCATAATACATGCATCTAATGTAACGTTACCATCTCGATCTGGCCATCCTCCTAAACCCACACTTGTGCATTTCGGGTCTGCTTCAGTAACCATTACACCTGCTTCGACTGCATCTATAGAGTTGGAGCCTTTTTTTATTAGTTTATAAGCTTTTTCATTTGCAGTAAATCCATGTTTCCAGGTTGAAATTACAATTGGTGTACTACTCATTGAGTTTTTATTTTCTTTATTAAAATTAGTTGATGAAGCACTTGAACTTACAATTGTTCCCAAGGCTCCAATGGATGTTTTCTTGATAAAATCTCGTCTATTTGACATATTTATTTGTTTAAATCATAAAGAGACCAAATTAATAAATTTTCTTTGTTTTTTGCTGTTCCATTATATTTTATAGAATATTCTTTATCAGGAAGCATTGTTATAAAATTTGTTTCAAATTTAATTCCATCTAATTTTAAATAAACTTGAAAAGCGGCCTTCATGGTTTTAATTTTTATTACTTCTCTTCCCCAGGTAACTTTAAATTCAGGATCTTTAAATATAATATTTTTAACTTTTGTTGTAAACATTGTTTTTGATTTGATAGTTTGATTCTTTAATTCTGCAATTATAAATTCATTACTATCATTATTTATATAACTATCTGTTATTAACTGACTTCCAAAATTATCTAAAGTTATTTTATGTTTTGATTTTTTATTTACTTCTTCTCCATCTATATTATAACTATTTATAATTAAAGTATCTGTTATTGATTGTTGCTTATCTGACATAATCCAAAGACTGTAATTATTGTCTTTATTTTTTGTTATTGAAAGAGCAATTGGTGAAAAAACATCTTTTGCAACATAATGTAATGCCTTCCAATTTCCATAATAATCAATACTTGACCAGGATGCTACTGGCCAGCAATCATTAAGCTGCCAGTATAATGTTCCCATGCAATAAGGCTGACTTCTTCTGTGTGCTTCTAAACCAATTCTCATCCCTTCCCCTTGTAATATTTGACTTGCATAGATAAATTTTTCAAAATCTAAAGGTTGATTATATTCTCTATTCATATATTCTTGGATTAATGTGTTTCCTCTAGGATGTTTTTGATGTGATGTCATTACATCTGAATTTAGTTTCCAATCTTTCTTTGCGCTGAATTTTTTAATAGTTGAAAGTTCTGGAAATGATTGAAATCCAAATTCACTCATAAATCTTGGGACATTTTTTTCAAATGTTGAGAATGGTTGTGAATCATGCCAAACTCCCCAGTAATGAACGTCACCTTCAAGATGATGGTTATTGTCTCCTCTTCCTAATTTTGGGGAGCTTTCCCAATATGGTAGATCTGTATATTGGTTTACAACTTCAGGTAATATATTAGAAAAAATATCTTTATAACCTTGCTCTATTTTGGTAATCTCATACTCATTAAATGAATTTTGCCACCCCCAATTCTTCCATGCTTCTGCAATTTCATTGTTTCCGCACCATAAAATAATTGACGAGTGATTTCTTAGTCTTTTAACATTATCTATAGCTTCTTCTCTAATATTTTCTAAAAACAAACTATCACTTGGGTACATTGCACATGCAAACATAAAATCCTGCCAAACTAAAATACCTAAAGAATCACAGGTATTATAAAACATGTCTTCTTCATATATTCCTCCTCCCCAAACTCTTATCATATTCATATTAGCTTTAGTTACTTGACTTAATAGGTCTATGTATTTTTCTTTGGAAACTCGATTTTGAAGATTATCCTGTGGAATATAATTTGCTCCTTTCATAAATATAGCTTGATTATTTATTTTGAAATAGAATTCATTTCCTAACGAATCTTTAGATGTAATAAGCTCTGTTTTTCTTATGCCAATTTTCTTGGTTTTTTTACTAATAATATTTTTATCTTGCATCAGTTTGGTTTCTATCTTATATAAATGTTGTTTCCCATATCCATTGGGCCACCATAAAATAGGATCTAATATATTATAATCAAATGCTAGTTTTTGTTCTCCTGAATTTAGTTTTAATTTATATTCTTGATCATTTATTTTTAATATATACATGCCAGCATGGATAATATCTAGTTCTAGATTAACCTTTAATTTAGCTAAAGAATCAAAAATTTCTTTCTGCTCAATATATATATCTTTTATATAACTTCTATTATAACCTTTAAGTTCAATTGGCTTCCAAATCCCGGATACACTAATTTTAGGGCCCCAATCCCAACCATAATGAAAACCTGCTTTTCGTGTATGCACTTTCTTTCCTCCGGGTAATTTATATCCTACATTTTTTTCTTTTTTATTTTCATGAAATAATGTTGGTTGAAATTTCACCACTAGAATGTTCGTCTCTTTTAATATGCCTTTTAAAGGAACATTCCATTTCCTAAACATGTTATTAGCATTTAGAATTAAGGAATCGTTTAAGTATACGCTCGAGTACGTATCAAGTCCATGAAAGATAATTTCATGTTTTTCTTTTAAAAGAAAGTCTTTACTTAATTTAAAATTACTTCTATAAACCCATTCCCTTTCTGAAACCCATTGCACGGAATCTTCGTTAGTTCCATAAAAAGGATCAGGGATGATATTCTGATCAAGAAGATCTGAAAAATTATTTCCAGGAACATCTGCTTTTAGCCAGTCTCCATTGTATTCAAAATCCCATTTTTTAATTTCTACTATTTCATTTTGTGGAGTGCTACATCCAAAAAACAGAGTGATTAATATTATATAGATTCTAATTTTCAAGTGTTATAAGTTGATTTACTGTATTATGAATATTGTTATAATTTGTTTCCATTATTCCAGTTTTGTTTTTTTCGCTTCCTGATAAGTGAAATTCTCTAATACCAATATTGTATAGAGTTTTTATATTCTTGCTATTTACCCCTCCTCCTGCAAGTATATTTATTCTGTTATTTGATAATTTACTTAATTGTTTTAAGTTTTTCAGACCTTGCTCAACTGATTCTTTTTGTCCTGAAGTAAGAAGATAGTCGCATTTACAAGCAATGATATTTTCAAGACTATTTTCTAAGTCACATGCAACATCAAATGCTCTATGAAATGTTACTTTCATAGGTCTTGCAGTTTTAACCATTTTTTTTGTTTGAACTATATTAATTGATTGATCTTTCTTTAATGCTCCAACAACCACACCGTCACAACCAATTTTTTTACAAAACTCTATATCATTAATTATTTTTTGAAATTCTTCTTCACTATATGTAAATTTATTGGCTTTAGGAAGTATTAAAACATGTATTTTGATATTAGTTAAGTGTCTTAACTTTTGAATATCTTTATGCTTAGGAGTTGTTCCTCCTGTTTTAAGATTAGCACATAATTCAACTCTATTAGCACCTGCTTTTATTCCAATTTGAGCTGATTTTACTGAATTTGCACAGCATTCTATAATATTTTTTAGCATTAGAAATACTACATTTTAAAGTCATCCATAAACTTTGTGGTGTATTTGCCTTCTTTGAAGGCTTTATTTTGCATTAATTTTTGATGAAAAGGGATTGTAGTTTTGATTCCTTCAATAACAAATTCATCTAGTGCTCTTTTCATTTTTGAAATAGCCTCCTCTCTGGTTTGCGCTACAGTAATAACTTTTGCTATCATTGAGTCATAAAAAGGAGGGATCATGTAATTTGAGTATACGTGCGTATCTATTCTAATTCCATGACCTCCTGGAGCATGAAAGTTAGTAATCAATCCAGGGCATGGTCTAAAGTCCTTATAAGGATCTTCTGCATTTATTCTACACTCAATAGCATGTAATTGTGGAAGATAGTTTTGTCCACTTATTTTAATTCCTGCTGCAACTTTGATTTGTTCTTTTATAAGATCAAAATCAACTACTTCTTCAGTAATTGGATGTTCAACTTGTATTCGTGTATTCATCTCCATGAAGAAAAATTTTCTGTATTTATCTACAAGGAACTCAACTGTACCAACCCCTTCGTATTTTACAGCTTCAGCAGCTTTTATAGCTGCCTCTCCCATTTTTTCTCTAAGTTTTGGAGTCATAAATGGTGAGGGTGTTTCTTCTGCTAGTTTTTGATGTCTCCTTTGAATTGAGCAATCTCTTTCTGAAAGATGACAAGCCTTACCAGTTTTATCTCCAATAATTTGTATCTCAATATGTCTTGGATCCTCAATAAACTTTTCCATATACATACTATCATTACCAAAGGCTGCTTTTGATTCTTTACGTGCACTATCCCACGAATCTTTTAAATTTTCTTCTTTCCAAACTAATCTCATTCCTTTTCCTCCTCCTCCTGCTGTAGCCTTAAGCATGACTGGATATCCAATTTTATTTGCAGATTTTTTACATTCATCAAAATCTTTTATTATCCCATTAGAACCTGGAATTGTTGGTACTCCAGCTTGCTTCATTGTTTCTTTAGCTGATGCTTTATCTCCCATTCCATTAATCATTTTTGGAGATGCTCCAATAAATTTAATGTCATTTTCAGAACATATTTTTGAAAAGTTAGCATTTTCTGCTAAAAAACCATATCCAGGATGGATAGCATCAGAATTTGTTATTTCAGCCGCTGCAATTATATTGGGAATCTTAAGATAAGATTCACTACTTGCTGCAGGTCCAATACATACTGCTTCATCTGCAAACCGCACATGTAAGCTTTCTTTATCAGCTGTAGAATAAACTGCAACAGTTTTAATATTCATCTCTTTACATGTTCGAATAATACGTAAGGCAATTTCCCCTCTATTAGCAATAAGAATTTTATTAAACATAGTTTAGAAGTTTTAAAAAAATATTATGATGGGTCAACTAAAAATAAAGGTTGATCAAATTCAATAGGTGTTGAGTCATCTATGAGAATTTTTACTATTTTACCAGAAACTTCACTTTCAATTTCATTAAAAAGCTTCATAGCTTCAATGATACAGATAGTATCTCCAATATTAATTTCATCTCCAACACTTACAAAAGGAGGAATCTCAGGAGATGACCCTCTATAAAAAGTACCTATCATAGATGATTTTATAGTTATTAGATGGTCTGTTTCTTCTTCTTGTGTTTCACTTTTATCTAATTCAGGAGATTCAGCCACAGCTTGAGAATTTGGAATTACCGCTACAGATTCTTGATTAAGATCTGTATGTATGACCATTGGAACCTCATCTTGTGCGCCTCTTCTTTTTTTTGCAGGTGATTTAATAGAGATTTTTATATTATCTATTTCTAAATCAACTTCAGTAGCACCTGATTTGGCAACAAACTTTATTAGTTCTTGAATGTCATTTAGATCCATGATATATATTGTTTGATACTACAAATGTAATTATTTCTTTGAATCGTAGGCCCATTTTAGGTAAATTGATCCCCATGTAAATCCTCCACCAAATGCAGCTAGTATTAGATTATCCCCTTTATTTAGTCTATCCTCCCATTCCCAAAGGCATAATGGGATAGTTGCTGATGTTGTATTACCATATCTTTCTATATTAAGCATTACTTTTTCATCTCCAACACCCATTCTTCTTGATGTAGCATCAATGATTCTTTTATTAGCTTGATGAGGAACTAACCAAGATATATCATCAGCATTTAGATTATTTCTACTCATGATCTCTTCCGAGACATCAGCCATGTTTTTTACAGCTGCCTTAAAGACTGGCTGTCCATCTTGATAAATATAATGCTCTCTTGCATCTACTGTTTCATGAGATGCAGGACTTAAAGATCCTCCAGATTTTAATTTTAGAAATTCTCTTCCACTTCCATCACTTTTAAGAATAGTATCTTGAATCCCTAAACCTTCAGAATTAGGTTCAAGAAGTACTGCGCCTGCACCATCTCCAAATAAGATACAAGTAGTTCTTTGAGTATAATCAACTATAGAAGACATTTTATCAGCACCTACTACTATAACTTTTTTATAAGTCCCACTCTCAATAAATTTTGAGGCAGTTGTCAATGCATATAAAAATCCAGAACAAGCAGCCATAATATCAAAAGCACAGATATTCTTTGCGCCAATCTTATCTGAAATTATACAAGCCGTAGATGGAAACATCATATCTGGAGTAGCTGTCGCGCAAATTATTAAATCTATCTCTTCAACTGGTGTATTAGTTTTTTTTAAAAGTAATTTTATTGCTTCAGCTCCTAAATCTGAAGATCCTTTATTTTCTCCTTTTAGAATTCGTCGTTCTTTTATTCCAGTACGAGAAACAATCCATTCATCATTAGTGTCGACAAGTTTCTCTAACTCTTTATTAGTCAGTATGTATTCCGGAACATAAGCATGGATGCCAGTGATTGCAGCATTAATTTTTTTCATTTAAGTTATATTTTGTTTAATTTTTTCACTCAGATTAGCATCAACTACATCTTTTGTATGAATGATCATGTTTTTTATTGCAATTTCATTAGAAATCCCATGACCTATAATTACCGTCTTATTTAGGCCTAGAATTGGAGTTCCTCCGTAAATTTCGTAATTAAATTTGTTAAAATACTCATCTTCAATATTTCTTTTTTTAACAAGTTGGTATATTGCTTCAGCTTGTTTTAGTACGATATTACCAGTAAATCCATCGCATACTATAACATCAGTTTTTGAATCAAATATATCTCTACTTTCAATATTTCCAATAAAATTGTAATCTGGTGTTTCAAACATCATTTCATAAGCGGCTTGTGTCAACATATTGCCTTTATTCTTTTCCTCTCCAAGGTTTAGTAAGCTAACATTAGGTTTTTCTATTTTACAGACATGTTGTGCATATAATGATCCTATAAGACCAAATTGATAAAGAACATCTGCTTTACAATCAGCATTTGCTCCTACATCTAATAGTACTGTTACACCTCCATTAATTTTAGGTAATACAGAGCAAATACACGGTCGAAGTACTCCTCCAATTGCTTTAACAGAATAATAACCACCAATAAACATGGCGCCTGTATTTCCAGCACTAGCAAAGCCATCAATTTTATCATGTGAAAGATATTCAAACCCCTTTGCTATACTTGAATTTGGTTTTTTTTTAAATGCTTTGATTGCATGTTCCCCCATTGAGATAATCTCATCACAATTAACTATTTCAAAATTAAGATTAGTTATCTCTTGTTTACTAAGGATTAGTTCTATTTTCTTTTGTTTTCCAAAAAAAATAAGTTTAGTATCTTTAGGAAGCTCATTGCCTGCAAGAATAGCTCCCTTAATAGTTTTTTCAGGAGCATAATCTCCTCCCATAATATCTACGCCAATTCTCATTTTATGAGTTATGTATTTTGTTGGCTAAAATTAATAATATTTAAGTAAGTATCTATGCGGAAACTTGTTTTTCTATAGCTTGTTTGCCTCTATAAGTCCCGCATTCTTCACATACTCTATGATACGCAACTGCATTTCCACAGCTGGAACAATTATACATAGTAGTTGGAGAAGCTTTATAATGAGTACGTCTTTTATCTCTTCTAGTTTTAGATATTTTTCGTTTAGGATGTGCCATTTGAGTATGCTATTTTAGTTTTATTTCTTTAAGTGCCTCCCATCTTGGGTCAGACAATTTTTTAGTTCTTTTAGTATATTTATTTATCAAAATTACCATTTCTTTGTTACATTCACCTTTTTCTATAGAATTAAGTTTGTGTCTACGCTTGTTTGGCATCGCTAGCACTATCATTTCAAAGAGATATTTTTTTATACAAATCTCTTTTTCGTTTGACCCAAGATAGATTATGCCATCCTCTATATTTTCATCTTGATTTCCTTCGTTAATAATTAAATTTAAACTTGATGATAATGGTACTGTAATTTCTTCAGTACATAGATCACAAGGAATTTTTTTAATTACACCGCTAATCTCAAGACTTAATGAGAGTTTGTTATTTTCTTTTAAAAGCATAGTATTAACTGATATATCTGCGCTAATTATTTCAGATTGAGCAAATGTTTCAAAGAACTTATCCTTAATTATAAATGAATCACTGAAACTACCATCTTTAATTCCAGTTATTTTAATCTTATATTCATCCATTAAGCCAAATTTTAAGGGGTGCAAATATATAAATTTATTACTATTTACTATAGTAACTTTATTAAGTTAGACTTGATCTCATATATATGAGTCTGATAAATTTTATGAGTCTCTTGTTTTTAGTATTTGACATGCTGAAATAACAGCTGATTTGAATGACTTTTCATTGGCGTTTCCTGTAGCTCCAATATCATACGCTACACCATGAACTGGAGAAGTTCTTATTATATTTAGGCCTGCAGTAAAATTAACACCGTCTGAAAATGATAATGCCTTAAATGGAATTAATCCTTGATCATGGTACATTGCTAATATACCATCATATAAACTTAAATTATCATTAGTAAAGAAGCTATCAGCAGGAAAAGGACCTTTAGCTAGAATATTATATTTTTTATTTATTGTATTAATTGCTGGTGAAATAATATTATCTTCTTCTTTTCCAAGCATACCATTTTCTCCTGAATGAGGATTAAGACCAAGGATAGCAATTTTAGGTTTTAAAATATTAAAATCAGTAATTAGTGAATTATTTAACCTTT
>TARA_B110000263_G_scaffold110881_1_pt1 | contig 14242 bp, 9 predicted proteins | sample TARA_B110000263 | Tara Oceans TARA_B110000263 (sample SAMEA4397730) | marine metagenome | biome: Polar Biome; feature: [MES] marine water layer (ENVO:01000295) within the mesopelagic zone...; material: water (ENVO:00002006), including particulate matter (ENVO:01000060) such as......
AAACAAAGCCGTCAGGGCTGGTGCAACCGCCATCGGTACTGTTGTGAGCCGTTATGAAAACACAGTGTCTCCCGACGACCTTTCCAATGATGTCTTCTTTGGGGGCCGTGTTACAGCCACCTCGACCGGCCGTCCGGTCGTATCCCCTGCTAACCAAGAGCCACCCTGGTCAGAGAATCAATAACGTTATATTCACAGTGAAAAGGCGATAGTCTTTCTGTTTCTCAGTTATATACCCTGGTAGATTAATGAAACGACTGCCAGCTATTGCCTTTCAAACCGGTCGGCGTACAATCCCGCTCCACTGAAGCAGATTCTTCCCAAACGACCCCGCCGTAACACACTTGATAATAGACCCGCGCCGTTCTGACCGCCTTGTTTGTCTAACTGGAGCAGACACCGCATGGCGCTTCAAAATATGAATACAGGTATCGTAAACGGATCTCGAAAAGAGATTAACGGCAAGCCCCACATCTTCTATGATGGCTACTGGATCCGTTATTATCCACCTCCTGATGAAACCCTATCGGCCAAACGCGACCTTCTTCTTGTTCTGACACGCCGCACGTTCCACCATACTGAGCCCGGAATTAATACACCTGGAAATAGAGTTGAGACAGCCAGACAGGCCTACGAAAGTGAACGTGCCCCCGAGCGGAAGCGAGTTAATGCCGCGATGCTTGCAGGCGCGCTGTTTAATCGAGCGACTGATCTTTTCACCAGTATTGTCGACCTTGAGGAGCGCGGCATTCGTATCGATACCGACAACGAGTTGATGACACAGTGCAGCGAGTGCTTTCAGGAAGCGTTGGAACTGGGAAAACAAGTACGTCATTCAAGTGGGCATGAGGGAATAGATGAACTCTGGGGTGAACCGTTAAAAGTTTTCACTCAGTCGATCGCCGCGTATTATGAAAGTCGATACGTCAAGATCTCCCAGGCGATGGCAGCCATCGACAATGTCGCCGACCACATGGTGTCCACCTTTAAGGCTATTCCTGGCTTCGACAAAGCCGAAGACGGTATTCTCGACTACGCACGGGCCGCACGCCAAGAAAGCGAAATCATGAAAAGCGATCCAGATTTTTTTTATAGCTGGCCGGAATTCGTCACTCTGGCAGCACGCATAAAACAGTACGAACCATCTATCAATTCCGACAGAACTAATCTTGAGGAAGTGCATGGATGGGGTAAAAGAATCTTATCTGAAGGAGTTGATCTGATCTCCTATATGGCTGGCGTAAGAGTACCGATGCCAAAGAGTATTCGCCAGTATCTGGACAGATTGGAACAATTTTCGAACGCTACGAAAAAACCACATTCAGAACATTAGTACAACAGGCTTTACACTATTGGGGACCACACATCTTGGCATGAACCGCTGCTGTTGTACCTGCTAGCCCTTATAGCCAAGTATGACCCCATATAAGCCATGAACACGGCTGTCTCGCCGCGAGACTACTTACTGCTCCTTAGTGTAGGTTTGATTTGGAGCTCCTCATTTCTTTTCATAAAACTCGCGATCTCGAAGTTCCACCTTACACATTGACAGCAGCACGCATTGCGGTCGCTGTGGTCATTCTGGCTGGCTACCTCACATTTAAACGACAGGGTCTGCCCACCGACATAAAGAACTGGACGATTTTCGCGGTACTCGGATTATTTGGTACCGCTCTGCCTTTTACACTGATCAGCTGGGGCGAGGTCTATATCGACAGTGGCCTTACCGCCGTTCTGATGGGAACGATGCCCGTTGCAACGGTAATGCTTGCTCACTTGTTCATTGCCGATGAACGTTTCAATTTTGGCACCGGGCTGGGCATCATGATCGGATTCGGCGGTCTGATCATTTTAATAGGCGCCGATGCACTACATAGCCTTGACACAGGCGTCATCGCACAGTTTGCCATCATTATTGGCGCGGTAAGCTACGCTGTCTCAACGACCTTCGCCCGGCGATTTGCACGCCTGCCCGGGCCAGTCATGTCGACCGGCTCTACACTGGCTGGTCTGATCTGGGTACTACCGATGGCCATCGTACTGGAACAACCATGGACGCTGCGTCCAGATGGAATGGCAGTTATTTCGGTTCTTATCCTGGGTATTGTTGCCACCGCGCTCGCCTCTCTGATCTTCTACTATCTGATCCACCGTGTTGGCGCAACCACATTCTCACAGGTCAACTACATCATTCCGGTTTTTGGTGCAGCCTGGGGGATACTTTTCCTGCATGAGGTGCCTGACTGGCGAATACCGACTGCACTTGTGTTGGTACTCAGCGGAATCTTTATCGTCAGCAGGAGCGCTAAAAATAAAGCACGGGATATCGAAACCTGATCAATACCTGGTTCAGTTCAGCAACTTACGTATCACATATTGCAGGATTCCACCATGATCAAAATATTCCCATTCCTTGGGAGTATCTATTCTAACAATTACCGAAAATCGCTTTATTCCACCCTCCGCATCAGTCGCTGTTACACCAATTTCACGCTTACCGGGCTCAAGATCATCCAGATCGTACAGTTCGTGCCCGGATAGTCCGAGAACCTCACTCCCCTCGCTTGCTTGAAACTGCAAAGGAAGTACGCCCATACCGACCAGATTCGAACGATGAATTCGCTCGAAGCTTTCAACCAGGACAGCTGTCACGCCTAACAATAAGGAACCCTTGGCTGCCCAATCCCGCGAAGACCCTGTGCCGTATTCTTTGCCGGCAATTACCATCAGCGGCGTGCCCTCGGCCCTATAGCGCATAGCCGCATCATAAATTGTCACCTGGTCGCCACTTGGCTGATGGCAGGTCCATCCGCCTTCCGTACCGGGAGCCAGTTCGTTACGTAGACGAATGTTGGCAAATGTACCGCGCATCATCACCTCGTGATTTCCGCGACGTGACCCGTACGAATTAAAATCAGCCTGGGCTACACCATGTGATTGTAGATAATCACCCGCCGGGCTGTCTGGACTGATAGCGCCGGCAGGAGAAATATGGTCGGTCGTGATGCTGTCGCCAAGTTTGGCCAGAACACGAGCTCTACGGACGCCCTTGATGCCGGGCACTTGCCGGGTCATGCTCTCGAAATACGGCGGATGCCGTACATAGGTAGACTCAGTGTCCCACTTAAACAGGCTTGAAGAATCAACCTTAATCCCCGACCAGCGGGCATCCCCAGTGAATACATCCGAATAACGCGCCTCAAATAGGTCTCGGGTCACATTGCCACTGATGACCTGTTCAATTTCAGCCTGGGCAGGCCAGATATCGCGCAGATAAACGTCGCGGCCACTGGCTGTGGTTCCAAGCGGATCTATTTCGAAATCCACAGCCATGGTCCCTGCCAGGGCATACGCAACGACCAACGGTGGAGAGGCTAAAAAGTTCATTTTGACCTCAGTGTGCACCCTGCCTTCAAAGTTACGATTTCCTGAAAGAACTGAGCAGGCCACAAGATCACCCGCCTGTATGGCTTCGCTCACCGGGACGGGCAAAGGACCCGAATTCCCGATACATGTGGTACAGCCGTAACCCACCACATCAAATCCTATCTGAGCAAGCGCATCGAGCAGACCGGCTTTGGACAAATAGTCCGTCACTACTTTTGATCCCGGTGCAAGCGATGTCTTTACCCAGGGCTTGACGTTAAGACCGGCAGCCAGCGCATTTCTTGCTACTAGCCCGGCACTCACAATAACACCTGGGTTTGAGGTGTTTGTACAACTGGTGATCGCAGCGATAACGATGTGCTGGTCTTTAAGGTCAACCTGTTGTCCCTCTAACACGACAGATTGTGGGACACCGGCCTTACCGGATGAGACATCAATACAGGCTTCAGCGATCTTCCTCTTCGCTTCTGACAGGCTGATCCGGTCCTGGGGACGTTTAGGACCAGCAATACTGGGTACAACAGATGACAATTCAAGATAAAGACTCTCTGTGTACTGTGCACTAGACATGTTCTCGTCCCTGAACATACCCTGCCGCCGGGCATAGGCTTCAACCAGCGCGATGTCCGACTCACGTCGTCCTGTTAGCCTCAGGTAGTTCAGCGTTCCAGAGTCAATCGGGAAAATGCCGCAGGTTGCTCCGTATTCAGGTGCCATGTTCGCAATCGTTGCCTGATCAGCCAGGGATAAATAATCGAGTCCGGAGCCGTAGAATTCAACAAACTTCCCGACCACACCATGTTGGCGCAATATTTCCACCACTGTCAGTACCAGGTCAGTGGCCGTGGCTCCTTCAGGCAGTTCTCCTTGCAGTTCAAACCCCACAACTTGGGGTATCAGCATACTGATGGGCTGACCCAACATAGCCGCTTCAGCCTCAATACCGCCGACCCCCCACCCCAAAACGCCAAGTCCATTCACCATAGTGGTATGCGAATCGGTACCCACGACCGTGTCGGGATAGGCCTGAAGCACACCGTCCACCTTTCGACTGAATACCACGCTAGCTAAGTACTCAATGTTCACTTGGTGAACAATTCCTGTTGCCGGTGGAACGACGCTGAAGTTACTGAAAGCCTGCTGACCCCATCTCAAGAAAGAATACCGTTCGCGGTTACGACTGTATTCGAGCTCCGCATTGAGATCTAGGGATTGAGCTGACCCGAAATGGTCTACCATGACAGAGTGGTCTATTACCATGTCAGCCGGCGACAATGGATTGATACGATCAGGATCACCGCCAAGTTCCGTCATAGCTTCACGCATGGCAGCCAGGTCTACTATTGAAGGCACGCCGGTTAAATCCTGCATCAATACCCTGGCAGGCGTATAAGCGATTTCAGATGCCGCACCTGCCTGGAGATCCCATCCGGCGAGGGTACGGATATCCTCTGCACTGACACTGGAGTCGTCTTCGTTACGGAGCAGGTTTTCCAGCAAAATCTTCAACGAGTAAGGCAGACGCGCAATGTCATACTCATCGCTAAGCGCATCGAGTGCCCGAATCTCGTAGGACTCGTCCCCGACATCAAGTCTTTCACGTGAACCGAACGTGTCTTTCATCATATCTCCTGACAATGGGATTAACTATGGCCCAGTCCTGTCTGGGCAAACCGCCCTCCGGGCTATGGTGGTACAAGGTAGATTGTATCTTAGCGCTGAATTTTTTTTCCCGACATCAAATTATTTATGTTCCCCCAATAAGAGCAGGAATGCGGTCTCATCCAGAACCGAGATACCTAGTTCTTCCGCTCTAACAAGCTTCGATCCTGGATCAGAACCGGCAACCAAAAAATCTGTCTTTCCTGAAACGCTTGCAGTAACCCGGGCACCATGCCTAGTCAGTCGCTGTTTGGCATCATCGCGTGTGAGGTGATCAAGACTCCCTGTCAAGACAAATGTTTTACCTGCCAGTTTGTGGCTTGTTGTTGAATTCTGTTTGTCTGGCCAGGTAACGCCGACCAACAGAAGTCGATCAAGCACCTGCTGATTATCAGTCTGAGAAAAAAATCGCAACACCTCTTCTGCCACGATAGGTCCAACATCTGATACTTCCTCGAGTTGCGACTGATCTGCAACCCGAAGCCCATCGAGGGTTGCAAAGTGTTCGGCCAATATATTGGCTGTCACTTCACCAACTTGTGGTATCCCGAGTGCAAACAGGAACCTCCCTAAACTGGTATTTCGGCAATGATCTATCGCATGGAGTAGATTGCGGGCTGATTTTTCACCCATCCGTTCAAGGCTCAACAGAGTCTCAAGATCCAGATCAAACAAATCAGCCACATCACGAACATATCTTGTCTCGACAAGCTGATCTACAAGCTTACTGCCAAGACCTTCTATGTCCATAGCCCGCCTGGATGCAAAGTGCTTGATAGATTCTTTCAGCTGGGCACTGCAGAACAGGCCACCGCTACAGCGAAGGACAACCTGATCGACATCGCCAACAATATCTGACCCGCATATGGGACACCGCTTTGGGAAACGAAATGATCGAGTGCCTTCTATACGACGATCCAGCACGACCTTAACCACTTCGGGAATCACATCACCCGCCCGACGAACAATCACTGTGTCACCTATTCTGACATCTAGCCTCCTGATTTCAGAGGCATTGTGAAGAGTCGCATTTGAAACCGTTACGCCGCCAACAAACACCGGCTGAAGGCGAGCCACCGGCGTAACTGCACCCGTTCGCCCAACCTGAACCTCAATACCTTGAATGACCGTAAGCTCCTCCTGTGCAGGAAACTTATGCGCCAGTGCCCAACGGGGTGCTCTGGCAATAAAGCCGAGTTGATCCTGGGCTGAAAAACTGTCGACTTTGTACACAACACCGTCTATGTCATAAGCCAACTTCTCCCTTATGACAAGAATATTCTCGTGATATTCCATACACCCCTCGGCCCCGCTGACAGTACTCACCCGTGGATTGACCGGGATACCCCAATGTCGTAGGGCGTCCAGCGCCTGGCTTTGTGATTCAGGAGATGTACCGCCATTGACCAGTCCAACACCGTAACCGTAGAACGCTAAAGGGCGGCTGGCTGTAATTCTGGGGTCCAGCTGTCGTAAACTGCCAGCAGCTGCATTCCGTGGATTAACGTAGAGTTTGCTGCCACTACGACGTTGCACGTCATTGAGTCGTGCAAAACCTGCGTGAGGCATATAGACCTCACCACGAACTTCCAGCTGATCAGGATAATCTCCGCCTACCAGGTGCAATGGAATCGAACGGATTGTACGGGCATTGTGGGTTACATCCTCTCCTCGGTTTCCATCCCCTCGTGTCGCAGCACGCACCAGCTGGCCATCGTCATAATGAAGGCTAATCGCTAATCCATCGAGCTTAGGCTCAGCAACATAGTCCACAACATCCAATCCCAGAGCCTCTCGGCACCTGCGATCAAATTCAATGACTTCGTCTTGCGCAAACGCGTTACTCAGGGAGAGCATCGGTATTGCATGCTGCACCTCGTCGAGATTCTGAACAGGTGCACTGCCGACTCGTTTGGTAGGCGAATCGCCTGCTACCAGATCAGGATTACGCACCTCAAGCGCAATCAGTTCACGATACAGGCGATCATATTCAGCATCGGGTATCTCCGGGGCATCCAGAACATAATAACAGTAGTCATGATACCGAATCTGACCGTACAGTCTGTCTATCTCGGCTCTGGAACCTTTCTTCATATCAATCCTAGAACAGGCGCAATGCCTCCTCTCCCCCTGGTGTCACACCCAGCCTTTTCATAGACTCTCCAACGCCATTGACCTGGCGCTGTATAAGCGCTAAATGTGCCGGTGACAACCGTCCGCTGTCAGGATCAGCCAGGCTACCGTTGAGTTCACTGGCCAGGTATTCAGCTACTGACAGCATTTCTCGGAAGGAACTTGAGGGTTCGGTACAGCGTGGGATACTCATAAACATTGTCATTCCCCTGAATGAACCATCAATCATGTCTGTGTGGGAAAAATACCCTGGCTGGTACTGGTTAGCCAAGCTGAACTGACTGCTTCCATTTCTCGGATCGTAATAATGGAAGATGTTCTGGTCACCGAGTCGCATACCCGACCTCTGCGTCACCCGTTCTACATCCTTACCCGAAAAACTGGTTTCACCGATTGGCTCTATATTCACTATTGCAAGCATATCGTAGGCTTTACAGAATCGATCCAGCCGTCGTGCGTGAGGAAGAGCTTCTTCAATTGAGCTGTCGAGTTGGCATCGCCGGTGAAGGCCTTCCGCAAGTGCAAATATAAGGCTGTTAAATCGTGTCAATTCAGTTTCTTCTGCTGGGCCAGAGTGATCAGCCAGCTGAAGACTCACAACAAGATCTTCGAACAGCTCATCGCTACCCGCCTGCTCAAGATCCAGCCAAACCCTTCCGGGGTGACTGCGACCATGCACCGCTCTTGGATGTTCAAGGTTAATTTCATACTCTCGATACAGAGATAAGACGCTATCCCGATCAACTAACTCATCTCCTGAAAGTCTTGCCCAGTAATCGATACGCAGCGGCCCTGAGCCGACACCATCCTCAGGTAGCAATCCAGCAATATCTCGGGTCCTGTGATAGTCAGCTCCACGTTTTCTGTCTAGAGCTTGTTGCCCGGGCTCAGGCGACTCATCGCTCCCGGAGACGGGCTGCTCTCCCAGTTCAAAGTCTGCCGCAGACACCAGAGATGGTTCTCTTTGACCACTTTTAGAGTTCCGCCTGATGGCAAAGCGCGCTCTGAGAAGTTGGAAAATATTTGCCATCGGTGACACAAACATCCTTCCGAAAACTCTTACGGGGACTTTCAGACGAGATAAATTGGGGCGCCAACGCAGGTACGATAGGCCCAAAATGAGGATCAGCACTACAACACCCAGAGTAAGCAGAGCCAGTCGCAGAGTCATGTCATTGTGCAGCTATCTCTACAGCTTCTTCGATATCGACTGAAACGATAGAAGATACTCCGGGCTCACCCATGGTTACGCCGAGAAGCACATCTGAGGATTCCATTGTAATCTTGTTATGCGTTATTACGATCAGCTGTGAACGTTCTGAAAGGGTTCTTAGAGTCTGGCAATATCGAACCACATTCGCATCATCAAGCGGCGCATCAACCTCATCAAGAATACAAAAAGGGGCTGGATTGAGGCGGAATAATGCGAACAACAAGGCGACTGCTGCCAATGCCTTCTCTCCACCTGAAAGCAGGTGAATCGTACTGTTACGCTTACCGGGAGGTCTGGCCATCACTGTAACACCGGCAGTCAGATAGTCTCCATCAGTGAGTTCAAGTACAGCGCTTCCTCCTCCAAACAATCGTGGGAAAAATTCAATGAATCCAGCGTTCAAGTTATCAAATGTCTGTTTGAATCTATCTCGGGTTTCTCTGTCTATTTTTTTGATCGCATTCTCGAGTGTGTCAAGAGCCTCAACGAGGTCAGCATGTTGTTTATCCAGATAGTTCTTGCGTTCAGATTGCTCTTCAAATTCTTCAATAGCCACAAGATTTACCGGCCCTATCTTGGCTATTTTTTCGCCCAGCTGCTGCGATTTCTCCGTCCAGAGAGATTCTTCGGCGTCATCCGGCAACTCGGCCAATAGTTTCTCAAGGAGGTATTTGCTCGCTTCGATCTGCTCGCGCAACGTATCCATCCGCACATCGAGTTCCTGAGCTTTTAATTGCTGTTCTTGCAATGCATCCCTGGCTACTGCGACCCTTTGTTCACATTCGGACACCAGTGCCTGTGTGTCTCGGAGATTCTCGTCAAACTGGGCGTAATCATTTCTGGCAGCAGTCAACCTGGTTTCGACTTCGATCCTACTATCGAGCAGTTCGTCCAGTCGCTGTCTCAAAACCTGTTCTGGCTCGACACCAACCCGTAACGTATGCTCCAGTTCCTGATGTCGGAAGGCAGTCTGTTGATGCTGCGTTGTCAGTCGTTCAAGACCGGCCTGGAGCGATTCAAGCGATGCCCTAACACCTTGAAGGTCGAGCTCGGCTCGGTGCAATTGATCTCGATTATCCTGTACCGCACGCCTCGACTGAATCAGCACATCTGATACCTGCTGCTTTTCCTTCAGCAGGACTTCCCGATCACTATCAACCGAACCTGTCTCATTTTCTGCTAAAGCAAGATTTCGACGGGCCTCATCGAGCCCCTCTCCTGTTTTACCCAGCTCGGAGATAAGTTCTTCCATTTCGCTGGCAAGCTGATGTCGTCTGGTTTCAATCTGAGCAAAGCGTGCTTCCTTATCAGCCAGAGACTGGCGGTGTTCGTCTCGCGTAAGGCGCAAGCCGTGCACTTCTTGTTGCTCGGTCTGCTGTTGCTGTTCTAAAAGTCGAAACCGATCACGGACAGAGAGTAGCTCATCTTCCAGCGCCTGCGTAGCGGGTACGAGATGGGAAACTTCTTCGCGTAACCCGTCTATTTCATCCTCCCTGGACAGCAGGCCTGTCTCGTTATCTGGCCTGCGTGGTGCTCGAACCCAGTTTATTCCTACCACGGTCCCACAGCGCGTAACTACGCATTCATGCAGCTTTAGAGTAGTTCTCCTTTGCATCGCTTCGGGCAGTGTTTCAGCAATATAAACCCCTGCCAACACCGACTGCAGGTCATAGCGTGAACTGCGTACCTTGCTCGACAGGGTTTTAAAATCATCAGCAATTTCGGAAATTGGACCGGACTCAATAAAAAACAAATTGCTGGCTGGCAGCGCAGTTTCATCGGCAATGGTATTTTCTATACTGCCAACACCCAGCCCGGCAAGTCGATTCCCTAATAACGCATCAGCTGCGGCCTCCCATCCATCGGCGACCTTGACCTCCTCCGCAAGCCTGGGTGCGTGCGAAAGACCCCGACGAACCAGCCACTCCTGATAGCGATCGTCATGCTTCAGGGCCGACTCCTGCAGATCGATCAAACTCTCAAGACGACTGTTCGTTGCGTGCATGTTCTTCCGCCCTTCGTCAACACGCTGAGCTAGGCTCTCTGCAGCCCGACGGCCATCCTCTATCCTTTGTACGAGTTTCTGAAAATCAGCCCGCCTGTCCTCAACTTGCTGGTCATGTTGCTGAGAAACTGTCCTCGTTCCCTCCACATCAAGCTGCTCCTCTTCCTCAAGGAGTTTTAGATCTTCCTCATCTAGACGAGCCAGTCTCTCTTGTGTTTTTTGATCTACTGATTCGAACTGTTCTATCCGCGTTCGCTGCACTTCCTGATTCCTGGCAGGTTCAGCCGCTTGTTGGGTAAAGTCGTGCCAACGCTCCTGCCAGTCCTCGAATAGCTGTTCTGTATTCTGAAGTTGCTGCTGAGCAGATTGAAGTCCTGATTCCCGACTGGCACGCTGTGCTTCACTGCGAGACATCAGATCTTCCAGTTTTTGACTTTCCAGTGAATCCTGCTCCAACTGCGTACTGATCGATTCCAAATCAGCTGTCAATCGACCCAACTCAGATCGCTGCTGCTGCTCGGTTTCACGGGTGTGCTCTATCTTCTGTTCAACCGAGGCGACCTCAGCGCCCACCGTATAAAACCCTGCCTGAATGTCATTCATCAGTTTCTGGGCATCTGACTGTTGTGTACGGATCTCTTCCACCTTACTCTCAAGCGATCTCTGCTGAGCCAGTTCAGCTTCCACCTGATTTCTTGCCTGGGCCGTGCTCCTATCTTGTTCTTCACTTCTCTGTTTCATCATGACATAACGCACGGCAAGCAACTGACCATTGACAACCCATTCTTCATCCCGGAGCTTCTGATAACGCCGGGCGGCCTGCGACTGGCGCTGCAGTCTGCGGAGCTGACTGGCGAGCTCACTTACAATATCTCCGATCCGGTCAAGATTTTCCCGTGTGTGCCGAATACGTGTTTCTGTTTCGCGGCGCCGGTCTTTGTAGCGGGTGATACCGGCTGCTTCCTCAACGAAACTACGAAGTTCCTCTGGGCGGGCCTCTACAATTCTTGAGACCATGCCTTGTTCAATGATGGAATAGGAACGGGCACCCAAACCGGTACCACGGAAAAGATCCGTTATATCCCTTCGCCGGCAACGGGCACGATTTATCAGGTATTCAGAAGTACCATCACGGGACAAGGTGCGTCTGACAGATATTTCAGCAAACGCTGCATACGCATCAGGCGCTGTGCCCTCACTGTTGTCAAATAGCAATTCTACTGAAGCTTTGCCCACCGGTTTCCGCGAACCGGAACCGTTAAAAATGACATCTGACATGCTCTCACCGCGGAGGTTGCGGGCGGATGCCTCACCCATAACCCAGCGAACCGCATCGATGACATTAGACTTGCCACAGCCATTCGGGCCAACTATCACAGTAAAGTCGGCCGGAATAGTAATAGATGTAGCGTCTACGAAAGACTTAAATCCAGAAAGGTTGAGTTTCTTAAGCTGCATCAACTCAGCTCATTTGTTTTACGGGCATTGGGCTTCTTTCGGGACTCAACACATGCAATTACTCGCGACTGGTGACCAACGCCACAGCCATCGCAAGAATTCGCTGTTAGAATTATCTGATCCAAACTGGCATTACATTATATCTGAACTTACCCGTTTCGCAGCCAGAACTTTACTGTTTCCAGGCAAATAGAGCGAGAGACGACACCACGTTGGTTTCCCAGTGTCAAACCGTAGACCCAAGCTGATATGAGTACAATTCAATCGATATTTGCTACTGTAGGTCCCAACCAAAAATGGTTGCACACCAGAGGCCACTCTGGTATAACGGCCCGCTTTCGAGAGAACGGAGCATCGAGCCCCGTGCTTGGAAGTTAATCTCACTAGAGCGATTTTCTAGATGGCCACAGCAAAAACAAAACTCGCAGAACTAATCCATGGCATCAAGCCCTATCGAGCCAAGAAGCGCGAGCAATACATGAACGACGACCAGCAGGAACACTTCAAGGCAATCTTAAGTGCCTGGCGGCAGGAACTGATCGACGATACCGAAAGGACTGTGGTGTCCATGCAGGATGAATCAATTAATCTGCCCGACCCCAATGATCGCGCGACACAGGAGACCGACCGCTCATTTGAACTGAGAACCCGTGACCGTGAGCGGAAACTGGTTAAGAAAATCGAAGAGTCCATCGGAATGATCGACAGTGGCGACTACGGTTATTGTGATAGCTGTGGGGTATCCATTGGTATAAAGCGTCTAGAAGCACGCCCTACAGCCAACCAGTGCATCGACTGTAAGACCCTTGATGAAATCCGGGAAAAACAACTTGCTTAACATTGCGACTTCGTTTCCGGCCAGCAACAAAATCAATCGCACGACACTATCGCCTAGATAGCTCTTGGGCCGTACAATATAGCGAGACAGCAGTTTACTCGGTAAGCCCATGAGACAAATGTTCGATCTCGTCATCAAGAACGCCCGGGTCGCACATCCAGATGGATCTATCGTTGACGCTGATCTTGCCTGCAAAAACGGTAGAATCGAGCGGATCGACCAGACAATTAGCGGCGAAGCTAGAGAAACCATTGATGCACACGGTAATCTGCTGCTTCCCGGTATCATCGACCCACAGGTCCACTTCCGGGAGCCAGGAGCCACCCACAAGGAAGACCTGGGGTCAGGTTCTCGTGCTGCCGTCAGAGGCGGTGTTACCAGCTTCCTGGAGATGCCGAACTGTAAGCCTGCCACAATAGATCAGGCACAGCTGGATTGGAAACTGAACCGGGCCGCGGAAACTTGCGTTGCAAATTACGGTTTTTTTATCGGTGCTACACGAGACAATCTGCAATCCCTGAACACCACGCACCCTGCTTGTGGGATCAAGATTTTCATGGGATCAAGCACGGGTGACCTGCTAGTCGACGATGATAAATCTCTTGACCGCATATTCTCTTCAGGCGAGCGCCTCATCGCGGTGCACGCCGAAGATGAAGAACGTATCAATCAACGCACAGCCGCTATCCTATCTGACTCCAACACCTCAGTAACCCATCAGCTTCACTCTGAAATTCGTGACCCCCAGACCGCCCTTATCGCCACCCAACGGGCGCTAGAGCTATCCAAAAAATATGGCCGACGCCTCCACATTCTCCATCTGTCGACTGCTATCGAGGTCGAATACCTTCGTCAGCACAAGTCTGCTCAGGTGAGTTGTGAAGTAATTCCCAATCACCTGTTCCTGAGTACTGATGATTACGCTCGACTCGGTGCCCGGGCGCAGATGAACCCACCGATTCGTAGCCCCCAAAATGCAGATTCTCTGTGGTGCGGTTTGAAAGACGGCATTATAGATATCATTGCGACAGACCACGCACCGCACACACTTGAGGAAAAATCTCGACCCTATCCCGACTCTCCGGCCGGGATGCCGGGTGTGGAAACCTCCCTTCCGCTAATGCTGACCCAGTTCAAGGCTGGGAAATGCACATTACAGCAGGTGCAGAATTGGATGAGTATTGGACCTGCCGAGATATACGGCATTCCAAACAAAGGCTGTATTGGTGAGGGCTTTGATGCTGATCTGACCCTGGTCGATATGGAGCGGCACCATCCGGTCAGAGATGAGGAAGTATTCAGCCGTGCAGGATGGAGTCCATACACTGGCCTGGAACTTGTAGGGTGGCCTATCTATACCATTGTAGGCGGACAGGTGGTCTTTGAGTCCGGCAGAATCCGACCCGGCGTCTACGGCAAACCACTCACTTTCAGTCAACCCAGAACCTGATCTTGCGGGTGGCACCAAGATGGCCAGCTTCATAGATTTGGGCAGGCGTAGGAAGGTCCGTTCTGAATTTAAGCCAGCTTGGTGGTGCCGAAACCC
>TARA_B110000263_G_scaffold40240_1_pt1 | contig 14203 bp, 11 predicted proteins | sample TARA_B110000263 | Tara Oceans TARA_B110000263 (sample SAMEA4397730) | marine metagenome | biome: Polar Biome; feature: [MES] marine water layer (ENVO:01000295) within the mesopelagic zone...; material: water (ENVO:00002006), including particulate matter (ENVO:01000060) such as......
TTGTGTAAAAAATCAAATCCCAATAATGTTAAAACAAGGTGGTGGAGCTATACTTAACACTTCCTCGATTGCAGGAATTAGAGGACTACCAAATGCTACTGCCTACTCTGCTAGTAAACATGCAGTAGTTGGCATTACTAAAACTGTTGCCATGGAATATGCAAAAAATAACATAAGAGTTAATGCTATATGTCCAGTATTCACTGTCACCGCTATGTTTAATCCTGAAGCTATGGATGAAATAAAAGAAGGCATTTCTGAAAGGTTAAAAGCTAACATTCCTATGAAACGCTTTGCTAATGTAATGGAGCAAGTTAATACTATGTTATGGCTTTGTTCAGATGAAGCAAGTTTTATAACAGGTCAAGCCATTTCAGTAGATGGAGGAATAACAGCTTAGGAAAGAATATGGAACAAAAAGTAAGAAAAGGCGAAGAATTAAATGAAGTAAACCTTAAGATTTACTTAAAAGAAAATCAACTTATTTCGAATATAAAAAGTGATTTAGGTGTTTTACAATTTTCTAATGGCTTTTCAAATTTAACTTATAAATTAAATATTGAAGAAAAAGAATATGTAATAAGAAAACCTCCAAAAGGTGCTGTTTATGGTCATGATATGGGAAGGGAATACAAAGTTTTAAAAGGTCTTAATAACGGCTTTGATAAAGCCCCTACAGCTTACGCATATTCCAATGATAATAATATTATTGGCACTCCATTTTATATCATGGAAAAAGTTAATGGTAGGATTATAACTCCAAAAGAATTAAAAGAAAAAACTATATCTGCAAAAGACTATAATACAATTTCGAAAACCTGGCTTAATACAATGGTAGAATTACATCATCTGGATTACAATAAATTAGGCTTATCAGATCTTGGAAAACCAGATGGTTATGTTGAAAGGCAAGTTAGAAATTGGGGAAAGCAGTATTTAAAAGCTGCAACAGAGGAGATAAAAGAAGCCACGTTAATTATGAACTGGCTCAATGATAATCAACCCAAACAATACAAACATAGTTTAATACACAACGACTATAAATATGATAATATTGTTTTTAGTTTAGAATCATGGAATAAAATTAATTCAATATTAGACTGGGAAATGTGTACTATAGGAGATCCATTAATGGATTTAGGAACGTCTATAGCTTATTGGGCAATGGCATCAGACCCTAAGGGACTTAAAACAGCCTTTGATTACCCTACTTCATTAGAGGGCAATCCCACTAGATTAGAAATAGTAAAAATGTATGAACAAAAAACTAATGAACCAGTTAACAATCTCGTATTCTATTACGTTTTTGGTTTGTTTAAAATTGCAGTAATTGTTCAACAGATATTTTATAGATATAATAAAGGTTTATCTTCTGATGAGAAATTCAAAGATTTAAATAAAGTGACTAAAACGCTATGTAAAATAGGTTGGCAATCAATTCAAAAAAATAGAATAGAAAATCTTTTTTAAAAATGAGTAAAATATATTGTTTTAGACATGCACAAGCATCTTTAGGAAGTGATAATTATGATCAGTTGTCAAAAAAAGGTGAAACTCAAGCATTACGACTTGGTATTTATCTTTGCGAAAAAAAAATCAAGTTTGATAAAATCTATGTAGGAACTCTAAGAAGACAACAGCACACTTATGAAATTGTATCTGAACAATACATCAAAAATGGTTTAGACTTCCCAAAACCAATAATACTTGAGGGGCTAAATGAACATCAAGCAACTGAAGCAATGAAATCAGAATTGCCAAAAATGCTTGAAAATGATTCATTTTTAAATAATTTATTTAAAGAAGTAGAAAATGACTCAAAAAAAAGAATTATAAACCTGATGTTAGGTTTCAAATATTTTTTACATAAATGGATTAATAAAGAAATAACTGTTAACGGAATAATTCCATGGGATAGTTTTAGATCCAATGTCAAAAACGCATTAAAAACTATATTAAACCAAACTAAAAAAAGTGAACAAATTGCTATTTTCTCATCAGGAGGAACAATTAGTTCTATAGTTGGAGAGTCGTTAGAAATTTCTAAAGAATCTATAATAGCTGATTTAAACTTTTCTGTAAGAAATACGTCTTTCAGTACTTTTTTTTACTCCAATAATGAGTTTAACTTACTGTCCTTCAATGAACTGCCGCACTTAAAAGAGAATATGGTGACATTTGTTTAATGTTCTTATTAAAGAAGCTAAAAATTAAATAAAACATGAGAAAAGATTTAAAAGAACTTTATAAGAGAAAAGAATTTTTAAAAGATGACAATAGAAAAGAATCTGTAAAAAAAAGACACGAAAAGGGATTAAGAACTGCTAGAGAAAATATTGAAGATTTGTGTGATCGAGATTCATTTAAAGAATTAGGTTCATTAATCATTGCAGGGCAAAAAAAAAGATTTACACAAGAAGAATTAATAAAAAAAACACCTGCAGACGGACTGATTTCTGGAATAGGTGAAGTAAACAATAAATTATTTGATAAGAATATAGCTAAATGCTGTATTCTAAGTTATGATTATACTGTTTTAGCAGGAACTCAAGGGGGATTTAATCATAAAAAAACAGATCGTTTAATGTCAATGGCAAAAAAAGGAAGTAATCCTATCATATTTTTTGTTGAAGGAGGAGGAGGAAGACCTGGAGATGTTGATTTTGATTTAATAAATTCTGGAGGGTTAGATTTATCTACATGGACAGAATATGCTCGATTAAGTGGAAAAGTTCCAAGAATAGCTATAGTCTCTGGATATTGTTTTGCTGGTAATGCTGCTATAGCTGGGTGCTCTGATGTTATCATAGCAACATCAAATAGCTCATTAGGAATGGGCGGGCCTGCAATGATTAAAGAAGGAGGATTAGGATCATTTAAAGCTGAAGAAATAGGACCATCTAAAATTCAGTTCGATAATGGAGTCATAGATATTCTTGTAAAAGATGAAAATGAAGCTGTTGATAAAACTAAACAGTACTTATCATATTTTCAAGGAAATTTAAAAAATTGGAAATGTAATGATCAAAATATAATTCAGAATTTAATTCCTGAGAATAGGAAATATGCCTACGATGTCACTAAAATAATAGAAGGAATTTTTGACAAAGAATCTGTTTTAGAACTAAGAGCAGGATTTGCTAAAAACATGGTAACATGTCTTGCAAGAATTGAAGGAAAACCTTTAGGAATAATAGCTAATAGTACCAAATATCTTGGAGGCGCCATTGACGGAGACGGTTCTGACAAAGCCTCAAGATTCATGCAACTGTGCAATGCCTTTAACTTACCTATAATTTCATTTTGTGACACACCTGGCTTTATGGTTGGGCCAGATCATGAAAAATTAGCATTAGTAAGGAAATCCGCTAGATTATTTTTAAATGGAGCTTCATTAAGTGTGCCAATAATATCGATAATTCTAAGGAAAGCCTATGGTTTAGGTTCAATGGCAATGGCTGGAGGAAATTTCCATGAATCTTATTTAACTCTTAGTTGGCAGACCGGAGAATTTGGGCCAATGGGACTAGAAGCTAGTGTTAAACTAGGTTTTAAAAAAGAACTAGAAAATACTAAAAATGAAAATGAAAGAGATAAACTTTATAACAAATTAGTTGATGAAGCCTATGAAAAAGGTAAAGCTATTAATGCAGCTTCAACCATGGAAATAGATGAGGTTATTGATCCAAAAGAAACAAGAGAAAGAGTAACTCTAGCATTAGAAAATTTTAATTTTAATGAGACAAAAACTAATACCAATTTCATAGATTCTTGGTAAATTGTTATTGCTTAACAATAATAAATGTAGCAGTTGCTCCTGTAGAAAGATTCCATTGATTTGAAGAAATAAGTTTTTGATTATCATCAAAAACTCTAAGTTCAGCTGTGTTTGGTCCAGATTCACCTTGATTAAGCGCAGTAAAATCAATCTTATTAAAACCTTTATTCAAAGGAAGTTTAAAACCCGTAAAAGAATTATCTAAATATAAATTATAAATAACAATGGAATCATTAACTAAAATTCTGACTCTATCACCATCAACATATTCAAAATCTCTGCACAAAATATTTACATATTCTGAAATAGTAGAAACGTCTCCTAAATAAGAACCTTTACTATAATCATTAGGGTTTTTATCTTTTTCTTTTTTAAATTTTTTAAGGTATATATCTCCTGGATTTAAAAAAGTCTCATCGTTGTACATTAAATTAGACTTCTTTTTTAATTCCTTTTTCTTATTTATAGAAAAATAATTTGGATTATTAGGACTAATTTGAACATTCTTTAACGCTGAAGAAACTGGAGGCAATAATTCAATTTTTCTTTTAGATGTCTCAACTTGAGAAAAAGAGATAGAAGAGTATAGTATAAATACAAAAGATAATCCTTTAATAAGTTTAAAATAATTCATCAATTAAATCTAAATACTTACTATTACAAAAACCATACCTACAATTAAAAATAAATAAAAATTTACTATTATTTAAAGTGCTTTTTATATTTAAAGTAGGAGAAAAATGCTAAAATCAAAACAAAAGCCAATGAATAATATACAAAATCAGGAGTAATCACTTTATCTCCACTAGCATATGAATGTAAGCCTGATAAATAAAAATTAACACCAAAATAAGTCATCATAATACTAGAAAAAGCTAAAATCGTCATTAAATTAAATATCCATTTTCCTCTAAGTCCAGGTACTAATCTCATGTGTAGTACAAAAGCATAAATCAAAATACTAATTAATGCCCAAGTTTCTTTAGGATCCCAACCCCAGTACCTTCCCCAACTTTCATTAGCCCATTGTCCTCCAAGAAAATTACCAATTGTGAGCATAATTAACCCAACTGTAAGCGAGAGTTCATTAATTATGGTTAATTCTTTTAAATTAAGTTCTACTTTCTTTTTATTCTTTTCATTTGAGATCAAAATCAAAATCAACGAAACAATACCAAGAATCATTGATAGTGTAAATGGACCATAACTACCAACTATTACTGAAACATGAATCATCAACCAATAACTATCAAGAACTGGAACTAAATTAGCTATTGCAGGATCCATCCAACTCCAATGAGCAATCATTAATATCATTGAAGCAACAAAAGAAGTAGCGGCGATAGTTAAGTTTGACTTCCTGCCAAAAGCAAGACCTATTCCTACAGTTGCCCAAGCGACAAAAATCATTGATTCATAGGCATCACTCCAAGGTGCATGACCTGCAATATATCCTCTTGCAACAAGTCCTATAGTGTGAATGACAAACAATGAAAAAATTAAAATCTTACAAAAAGAAACTAAGGAGTTCAAATATCTATTTTCGTAAAATATTTGGAATATTAGTAATCCAAACATCAAAGTTCCAATATACATATACCAACTAAATAATTTTTTAAAAACATCATACTGGTTATATAATATTTCAACTTGAACTTTATTAGGGAAAGAATAATTAATAGGAATATTAAATAAATTAAAATCTATAATAAAAGGATGTTTTTTTAATGGTGAAATCAATTTTGATCCATATTTGTTTTGAAAACCTACAATACTTTCCAATAATTTTTTTGAATTTGTATAATCTCCTAATTCTATATCTTTTTCTAATGAACCTAAATAAAGAGGTAATACATTTTTAACGTATAAAGAGTCTATCCCACTAAATGAATAAGGATCTAATTCGGAAAAAGAAACCCACTTATTATTTTCATCATTAGGAATTGGAAATATTTTTAAGATCTTACCTTCTAATGCTGAAAACAGTAAATTTATCTTTCTATCTAATTCAATAAAATCTTTTTCAAACTGATTGGGAAGTGCTGATTTATAAGAATTTTCAAGTTGTGTAGACAATTTATAATTACCCTTATCATCAAAAAAATCTACAAAAGAGGCGTACTTTTCTTTTTTATCTCTTCCAGCAATCTTTCTTATACTATCATTTCCTCTTTTTAAATAAATAATAGGAACATTATACCATAAATAAGGACTTTTAATTATTGACAATAAGACCTGATCTGCATTTAATTCTTTATACTTATCAGATTTGCTAACCTTTCTTAAAAGTTCAGATGCAAAAGTATTTAAAGGTTTCATTCTCCCACCAGAATCTTGTATAATTAAGCTTCCAAAGTGTGCAGAGTGTTCTACGTTTACTGGCTTATTAATAATTAAAGAATCTATTTGTTTTAAGTTTTTTGCTTTTGCATGCTCATGGTTTTCTTGACTAAAAGCAATAGTTGAAAACATTAAAAAGAAAATTAATAGAGACTTCTTTTTAATTTTAACTTTTTCCAATTGAATTGCTAGATCTTTAAATCTTGTTTTGCCAAAAAACATAATTCCTAGTAATCCTATGTACAATAAAAAATAACCGACATAGGTTATTCCTGTTCCATAAAAGTCATGGTTAACGGATAAAACAGTTCCTTTTTCATCGGGGTCAAATGAAGCCTGAAAAAAACGATATTTTTTATGATTTAAAATATGATTCATATATATCTCATAATCGAAATCAGTATCATCTAAAACAGTTACTCTACTCATAAAACTACTATAACTTTTTTCAGTACCTGGATATTTTTTAGCTATAAAGTCATTTAATTTAATTTGAAATGGCAATTCATACTCTAGCGAACCGTATTTCATTAAAAAATCTAAATCCCCTACTCTAATTTGTTTGAAATCATTTACAATTCCCTTAGCACCCAAAAGACCAATTACTTTAGATTCATTTCCAGTTGATATCTTTAAAAACAACCCATCATTAAAGGCTCCTTCTTCTTTAGACTTTACAATTTCAAATTTTCCGTTAATAATATCATTTGGGAAAACAAATTGTAAACCTGCCACGTTATATAATGATCTTAATTGTAGAGGCTGATTGGAGTTTTCAATTAATTGACCTTGTTTTTGATCAGCCATTCTTAAAAAATCTCCTTCAAATGGACTATTTATAATTAATTCATCATTAATAATATTAATATTAATAGCTCCATCAGTAGGGTTATTTAAAGCAAATAATATATTGTGTATACTGGTTACATCTCCCCATTTAAGAAAATGATCATGCCTATCACCTCCACTAGCTTCTACAATTTTTAGAAACTGCTCTCCATTTTCATTTTCAATTAAATCTTCTTTTGCATTTTCAATAAAATCAACATATTCAATTGTAAAAGGCTGATTATTAAAGTCATAGTTCCATACAAAAAAATTGTTTACATGCTCAGAAAGCAACATGTCATCTTCTAATTTTTTTCTAGCAACCTCTCCGTTAATATCTCCGTCAACCAGAATTGTTAAGTGTGTTTTTTCAGAAAGAAATATTTTGGATGTGTTATTTTCTCTAATTGGCATGACACCTTCAAAACCTATATAACGTGTTACAAAAGCACCTATTATTATTAATATCCAAGAAATATGTAAGGTTAATACTGGCCATTTTTCGAACTTTAACAAATTATATCTTTTGATATTTAAAATAAAATTTATTACAAAAAACCCAATTATTAATTCAAACCAAAATGCATTATAAATTAAAATTTTAGCAGCGTCAGTACTGTAATAACTTTCAATGAAAGTACCTACAGCCATTGATAAGGCGAATAGAATAAATAAAAATGCAGTAAGTCTAGTAGAAATTAAAAAAGAAATTATTTTTTTACCCATTTATTAGTAAAATTACAGTCCTTATTATCTTTATTTATATTGATGTATGTTTCATCAATCTTTTCAACCATCCAGCTTTGAATTTTTTTAAGCTGTTTTTCTTTTAAGGCTAAGTCTTTTATTTTAATATAATCTTGAGAGTAATCAGCTATATGCTCATCAAACCTATTACTTACCTTTATAATTTTATATTTCTTAACTCCTCTTCTATCTTCCTCCAAAAGAGAATTTGAAATTTCATTATCTTTTAACTTTTGCGCTTGACTATACAAAACTGGGTCCATTTTAGTAAGCTCAAATCTAGTATCACCTGTTGTAGGGTTTATAAGTACCCCTCCGTTATTTTTAGTTTCTTGTTCATCTGAAAGAGATTTTGCAGCTTCTTCAAAAGTCAATTCCCCATCAACAATTCTTTTTCTAATCAAATCAATAATTCTTTTCGCTTCAACTAAAGCCTCATTAGTAAATTCTGGAATCAATAATATATGTCTAACATCTACCTCTTGACCTCTAATTTTATCAACTTTTATAATATGCCATCCATTTGGTGTCTTAAATGGGGCTGAAACCTCACTCTCTCTTAATCTATAAGCAGCGTCTCTAAATTCTTTTACCATTTGAGGTCTGTTTCTATTTAAAGTATACCTACCGCCACTAGATCGTGAGCCTGGGTCTTGAGAGTATAAAATAGCTTTTGTTGCAAATGAAGAACCATTAACAACGATGTCGTTTCTTATAGTTTCAAGACGATCAATAACTTTTTGTTCATCTTCAGAAGAAACTTCAGGATTAATAACAATTTGGGCTAATTCTAATTCAGCACCAAATACTGGTCTTTCATATTTTGGAATTGAATTAAAAAACTGTCTTACTTCTTCAGGCGTAATTTCAATTTCTTCAACAATTTTATTTTGCATTTTTTCAGACAACTGATTTACTTTATTAATTTCAAAAAGTTGAGTTCTAAAAGATTGTTCGTCTTTCTTTTTATAAAATTCTAGAACCTTATCTAAGTCGCCTAGCTGATCAACGAAGTATTCTATTGTTTTATCTACATATGCGTATATCTGGTTATTGTCAACCTCTAAACTATCTTGTTCAGCATGATGAGCGTATAATTTGTCTTCCATTAATTTTCCTAGCAAACTACACCTAGTTATGTTTTGAGTTGAAACCCCTTGTGACTGAAGGTCAATTAAAGTTTTATCTACATCAGATTCTAATATTACGTACTCCCCAACAACAGCAGAAACACCATCAATTTTAATTTTATTTTGAATTGTTTCGGAATTATCAGAAGACTGAGCAAAACTTATGTTAAACAATAATATTATTATAGTGGAGAAAAAATATTTACTTATTTGTTTCATAAAATTCAAATTCGTTTTGTTGTATTGCATCATCAATTAAATCTTTTTCAAATTTACTAATAAACTCTAGTTTCTTTTTATTTAAAAGTACTTGTTTTAAAGTAGGTCTAATAAATTCTATTGGAGCTAAATCATTCCTAAAAATAGATTTATTTATTTTAATCAAATATAATTCTAAAGAATCTTCTAATTGATAAAATAATGAATTTTTTATAATACTAGTTTTAATATTATTATTAATTTCTGGAAACTTATTGAAAAAAGTATTTTTATTAACCCAAACAGAATCATTAAAATAAAAGGAAGTAAACTGTAAAGAAATTGAATCTAGAAAAGAAATGTCGGTATCATTAAACCTCTTAAACCTTTTTATTACATCTCTAATGTTATAATTATCATTTTTAATTTTCAGATACCTGCCTTTCACTAAATCTTGATTTAGTTTAAAATTTGATTTATTTAAATCATAGTAATCTTTTATTGCTTTGTTTGAAATTAAAGTGTCCATTAGTGCTTTCACCATTTTTTCCTGATAATAATGTGAAAGCAAGTCATTCTTATAAGACTGTACTAATTCTAACAATTCTTTCTGTTCACCCTTGTCAAGATTAATTAAAGCTTTCTTGTAAAGAATATGATTTTTTGCCCATTTAAAAACTTTATTTTTGATATAAATTACACTGTCTTCTTGTGACATGTTTTTAGGAAACATTTTTTTGATATCATCAAAATAAAAATAATTATCTTGAATTCTAGCTAAAGATAAATCAGGATTAGTTTCAAAATATTGACAACCAAAAAATAGAACAGAAAAGCAGACCACAACTATAAAGTTTTTTATTTTCAAAACAATATTATCTAGAATAATTAGGTGATTCTTTAGTAATCATAACGTTATGAGGATGGCTTTCTTGAAGACCAGCACCAGTAATTTGAATAAATTGAGCTTTTGTTTGAAGCTCCTTTATGTTTTTACTTCCACAATAACCCATTCCTGACCTTAATCCACCTGCAAATTGATGAATACTTTCTAACAATTCTCCTTTGTAAGGAACTCTTCCTACAACTCCTTCTGGAACAAGTTTGTTAGAATCACTAACTAAATCTTGAAAATATCGATCTTTACTCCCTTTTTGCATAGCTTCTATAGACCCCATTCCTCTATAAGTCTTGAATTTTCTTCCCTCATAAATAATAGTTTCACCAGGCGATTCTTTGGTTCCAGCCAAAAGAGAACCTAGCATAACACAATCTGCACCTGCGGCAATTGCTTTGGTGATATCTCCTGTATACTTAATTCCTCCATCAGCAATAACTGAAACACCAGATCCTTTAATAGCATTAGAAACCTCGTTAATTGCAGATAGTTGTGGGTACCCAACTCCAGCTATCACTCTAGTTGTGCATATTGAACCTGGACCTATTCCAACCTTAACTCCATCTGCACCTGCTTTTACTAAAAAAAGTGCAGCTTCAGCAGTAGCTATATTTCCAACTACAACATCAAGGTCCGGAAATTCTTTTTTAATATTTTTTAAAATATTCAAAACTCCTTTAGAATGCCCATGAGCCGTGTCAATAACTATTGCATCAACGCCAGCTTTATGTAAAGCTTTACATCTTAATAACGAATCATTGGAAACTCCTATTGCAGCAGCAACTTTAAGTCTACCAAATTTATCTTTATTTGAAATTGGTTTAAGTGATAATTTTTGAATATCTCTAAATGTTATTAAACCAACTAGATTTTTCTTTTTATCAATTACTGGTAATTTTTCAATTTTATGTTTTTGTAAAATCTGTTCTGCCTCGCCCATTGTAACCCCCTCTTTGGCAGTTATTAAATTAGCTGTTGTCATAACTTCAGAAAGAGATTTGTTATTTTCTTTTTCAAATCTTAAATCTCTATTAGTTACTATGCCAATTAATTTATTTTGAGTATTAATAATTGGAATTCCACCTATACTGTACTCTTTCATACAATGTTTTGCTTCAGCAACTAATGCATCCTTTTTTAGGGTAATAGGGTTTAAAATCATTCCTGATTCTGATCTTTTAACTTTTTTTACTTTACTAGCTTGCTCTTCAATAGTCATGCTCTTATGAAGAACACCTAATCCTCCTTCTTGAGCCATCGCAATTGCCATTTTACTTTCTGTAACAGTATCCATAGCGGCAGAGACAATTGGAATATTTAAATTTAGATTTTTAGAAAATTTAGATTTTAAATCTACCTGATTTGGTAGACATTCTGAGTAGGACGGAACTAAAAGAACATCATCGTAAGTTAAACCAGTTCCTAGAAATTTATTATTGATTGAATTCATAGCAATTAACTTATTAATTAATTGCATGCAAATATACTAAAAAATTAAGCCTTGAAAAGTTTGAGGTCTTTAAAAATTATTATTACAGATATTAAAAATGATATTGTCATTAAAACACCTGAAATAATAACTACATATTTAAACCAAAGTATTTCAAGCCAAAGGAAATAAATACCACCAAAAGTTAAAAGAATTGAAACAAAAGGTTCGATAGCGAGAAAATACTTTAAATAAACATTGGAAGGGGTAAAACAAAGTAAAAATCCAACTATAAAAAAGATAACAGACATTGATAAAATATGAGAATGAATTATAGTCAAAATTTCTCTTTCACTCTTTTTAAACTTCATTAATTCTGCATTAACATCTGATTCATTACCATTGTATTGTTCAACAAGTCCATTAGGCTGAATACTATTAGAGTGATTTACAAAACTAATACTTGAAAAAAATCCAATACTTAAAACAACAATAAAAGATGCTATTAAATACCTTAACTCTTTTGATAATTCTGATAGACTGTTAATTTGAAACATCGTTTAAAAATACTATAATATTTTCTTTTTAATCAAAATATTTAAAGAAGATAATAATTGATTTAAGGCATTTGTCATTGACTTTACTGAAATAGTAGCTCCCGAAATTGCTGATATATTTTCTCTATAAATAAATTTATCATTCAAAGATTTATCAATAAATTGTTTTAGCCAGCGATTACTACCAATTTCACTTCCCCAGTCTTCTCGGTAAATCAATACTTTAGATTTTTTAATAATAAAATCATTATTAAAAAGAACCAAATATTCAAAAGTTTCTGTTTTACTCGGCGCATTTCCAATGTATGCATAACCTATTAAAAAATCATTAGAAATTATTTTTAAAAAGCGATTTTTAGAAAAGTCAACTGTTAAATCCGAATCATTCTCAATTTTTATAGGCTCCAATAAAAAACTATCAATTGAAAAAGTTTTAGAAATTTCTTTTTTAACTTTTTTTAAAATTTGAATTTTATTAGGAACTCTAAAAGAGCTTAACGTTAATAATATAAATGCTAAACAAAAAAACACTCTTATATTATTTGAATTTTTTAAAATCATAATTTTTTATACTACAATTGACTTTTCGAAAGATTGTTTTTCAACTAAAAGAAAACCCCTATACCCATATTAAATTGTCCTTTAGACTCACTGTCTAATACTGCAGTTCCTTTAGATTGCCAATCAACTTTAAAAACTGCTCCGTCACTTAAATGATATGAAAGCCCAAAAGTAGTTTCTTTTCTATGAAATAAAGGGTTTTTAACTAGGGATCCTGAAACATTAGAATGAGTATCAAAATCTTCATATCTAACAAATACATCTAGTTTCTGACGACTTATTGTAGGTAGTAAATTGTAAGCACCTTCAATATAGTAACCTGCCATTTTAGAACCCAAGTCTTTTCCTGATAATTTGTTGTATAAATCTGTATCATTTAAAGAAGCATCAATGTATTCTGCTCTAGCAGAAAATTTATTTTTAATGTATCTAGCATCTAAACCAAGCATACTAACTCCTACTTGAGATCCAACAATACTCTTGTCTGTTGTCTGTGTTTTACCTTTGTAAAAACTTAAACCAAGTTTAAGTCCAGGAAGTCCATAATAATCGATTTTAGTAGAAAAATTAGCATTACTCCCAACTGATTTAGCTCCTTTTTGTCTTCCAGATCTCAAACCATTTGTGCCTTTTAATTTATAATCTCCATTATAAGAAACAAACCCATTCATTATATAAGCTTGATATTTTAAAGACATACTATTAATTCTTCCTGTAAAACCAATTCCCATCTCTCTCCAAGTAGTTGGAACTAATTTATTATTTAAGCTAGGTCTTTCAACACCATTATAAGTTGTTGGTTCATGATATTCATTAATGATGCCCATAGGAACTAACATTAGCCCTCCCCTTAGATTAAAATTATCTGAAATACCATAATTTAAAAAAGCTTGTTCAACATAAACTTCTTTTACATGCTCAAATTCAATTTCTGTAATAAAAGACACTCTATCGTCAAACTTATATGCAAAAAGCATAACAAGTCTTTGAACATCTAACTCGGAAGCACCCGAATCAGGATCATTATATGTCATTTCTCCGTATCCACCAATAGACAATCCTGAGGCTATAGATTGAAGACTTAAAATCTGCTTTTCAGAGCTATTAATTTGTCCAAATGCAGATGATGGAATTGATAAAATAAATAGTAATAATAATTTTTTCATTGTTTTAATTTAGATTGATTATAAATAGAGTGCAAACATATGATAGAGATCTAAAATATGCAAGCTTATTTTTAATTATTCTAAATAAGAATAAGGATAAAAAGCTAATTAATTGACTTACAATTAAATATGTTGACTGAAAAGCTTTGAAGCATGATTATAACATGATTCGAAATTAAGAGAATTGATATTTAAAGATATTTTTTTTGAATTAAAATAGGTAATTATCTTTTCTGTTGGAAAGTTTCCTGTTAAATCATCTTTAGCCATTGGACATCCACCAAATCCTTGGATAGCTCCGTCAAACACTCTACAACCTGAATTATAAGCAGCATTAATTTTCTTATACCATTGATCAGGTCTAGTATGAAAGTGGGCGCCAAATTCAATTTCAGGATATTTTAATACGGAATTAGAAAAAAGCTGTGAAATATCAATTTCTTTTGCAGATCCAACTGTATCTGACAGAGAAATAGATTTAATGTCCATTTTATTTAATAAGTCAATCCAACTTTCTACTATCTCATAATTCCAGGGATCTCCATATGGATTACCAAAGCCCATTGATAAA